>Ga0207644_10000011_pt1 | contig 223950 bp, 200 predicted proteins | sample KBSS73metaG_FD_184326 | JGI IMG/M metagenome (GOLD analysis project Ga0207644, IMG submission 184326) | Switchgrass rhizosphere microbial communities from Kellogg Biological Station, Michigan, USA - KBS S7-3 metaG (SPAdes) (version 2) | ecosystem: Host-associated > Plants > Roots >... | reverse complement strand
TCCCGATCTTTCCGGGCTCGACTTGCTCGAGCTGTTTGCCTTCGTCCACCCCGCGCGGTTTGTCGTGCCCACGCCCAAGGGGCTGGCCCATGCGCTGGGCCTGCCCGAGCCGGAGGGCGATTCGGCCGTGCCGGCACTTCTGCTGGCGGCGGCGGGGCAGTTGCTCGACACCTGCCAATCGCCCGATTGGGCCGAGCGTGAGGGGGCGTGGAGCCAGCTGCAAACGCTCGCCCGCCTGCGCTGGGCCTGGGCCACGCTGCTTTCCGGCCATATTGCACGGCCCGAGCGCGCCGAACGCTGGCTGTTCGCGCGCCTGCCGGAATGGGAGGAAGCGCCCGAGCGCCCGCAGCCGATCCAGACCACGCTCGATCCCGAGGCGGTCACCGCGCGCCTGGCCGAACTGACCGGCAGCGGTGCGGAGAGCCGGCCGATGCAGCAGGCCTTCGCTCGCGAGGCCGCGCAGGCCTTCTCCCCGCGCCGGCGCGAGGGCCAGCCGCACCTCGTTCTGGCGCAGGCCGGCACGGGGATCGGCAAGACCCTTGGCTATCTGGCGCCTGCCTCGCTGTGGGCCGGGGCCAGCGGTGGGACCGTCTGGGTTTCCACTTTCACCAAGGCGCTCCAGCGGCAGCTGCGCCAGGAAAGCCGCCGCGCCTGGCCCGGCGCCCGGGCCGATGGCAGCCAGCCGGTAGTCGTGCGCAAGGGGCGCGAAAACTACCTGTGCTTGCTCAACCTTGAAGATGCGCTGCAGGGCGGCTTTGGCGGGCGGGCGGCGATCCTGGCGCAACTGGTGGCGCGCTGGGCCGCCTACACCCAGGACGGCGACCTCGTCGGCGGGGACCTGCCCGGCTGGCTCGGCACCCTGTTCCGGCAGCGCGGGATCGCCGCGCTGACCGACCGGCGGGGCGAATGCGTCTATGCCGGATGCCCGCATTACCGGAAGTGCTTCATCGAGCGCGCCGCGCGGGCCAGCGCCCAGGCCGACCTTGTCATCGCCAACCATGCGCTGGTCATGGTCAATGCCGCGCGGGGGCGCGATGCGGCGCAGCGGCCAACGCGGATCGTGTTCGACGAGGGCCACCACGTGTTCGAGGCGGCCGATTCCACCTTTGCCGCGGCGCTGACCGGCAGCGAAGCCATCGAGCTACGGCGCTGGGTCATCGGGCCCGAGCGTGGCTCCAAGGGTCGGCGCCGGGGGCTTTCGGCGCGGCTTGCCGACGTGGCTTCCTATGACGATGCCGGCGCCGAGGCGATCGCCGTTGCCCGCACGGCGGCCGAGGGCCTGCCTGCGGACGGCTGGCTCCAACGGCTGGCGGAAGGCGCACCTTCGGGCGAGATCGAGGGCCTGCTCGGCGGTGTCCGCGCCCTCGTCTACGCGCGGGACGAGAGCGGCGGCCAAGAGGCCGGCTATGGCCTCGAAACCGAGGCCGCGCAGCTGCCGGGGGAATTCATCGAACTGGCCGGCCGGGCGCAGGAGGCCCTGGGCGGGCTGCGCCAGCCGCTGATGAAGCTGGGCTCGCGGCTCGAGGCGATCATGACCGAGCCGCCTGATTGGCTCGACGGCGCTGGCCGGGCCCGGATCGAGGGAGCGCGCCATTCGCTGACCTGGCGAATCGACCTGATCGCCGCCTGGGAGGCCCTGCTCCAACGGCTGGGCGGCCCGGCAGACCCGGAATTCGTCGATTGGCTGGCGGTCGACCGCTCGGACGCGCGCGAGTTCGATATCGGCCTGCACCGGCGCTGGCTCGATCCGATGAAGCCGTTTGCGCGGGTCGTGCTCGAAGGGGCGCACGGGGTGATGATGACCAGCGCAACCCTCACCGACCGGGGCAATGGCGGGGTGGTTGACTGGGATGCGGCCGTGACGCGCACCGGCGCGGGACATGTCGAGACTGCGGCGCACCTGTTCGAAGCGGAAAGCCCGTTCAACTATGCCGGGCAGGCCGAAGTGCTGATCGTCACCGATGTCGCCAAGGGCGATATCTCGGCGCTGGCCGGGGCTTACGGCCGGCTGATCGAGGCAGCGGGCGGCGGGGCTCTGGGGCTGTTCACCGCCATCCGGCGGCTGCGCGCCGTCTATGGCCGGATTGCCGACCGGCTCGCCCGGGGCGGACTCCCGCTTTATGCGCAGCATGTCGATCCGATCGATACCGGCACGCTCGTCGATATCTTCCGAGACGATCCGCGCTCAAGCCTGCTTGGCACCGATGCCCTACGCGACGGGGTCGATGTGCCGGGCCGCTCGTTGCGGCTGGTGGTGATGGAACAGGTGCCCTGGCCCAAGCCTTCGATCCTTCACCGGGCCCGGCGGGCAGCCAACGGGGGCAGCTCGGCGGACGACCGGCTGATCCGCGCCCGTCTGGCCCAGGCCTTCGGGCGCCTGATCCGCAGCCAGGATGATCACGGCCACTTCGTCGTCCTCTCCGCCGCCTTCCCCAGCCGCCTGCTCGGCGCCTTCCCGCCGGGCACGCCGATCCGCCGCGTCACGCTCGACGAGGCTTTACAACGGGTGGCCGCCGGGGTTCATGGCCCAAGCGGCGAATCCCAGCCGCGCGAGGGAGCCGGGCTGGCAGACGACGCATGAAACTTCGCTCATGAAACTTCTGGGGCTGTTCCGCCACGCCAAGTCGGACTGGCACGATGCGACCGCGCGCGATTTCGACCGCCCGCTCAACGACCGGGGTCGCAAGGGCGCGGCGATCATGGGGCGCCATATCGACAGCCACGGGATCAAGTGGCAGCGGGTGATCTCGAGCCCCGCCGTGCGCGCAGCGCAGACCATCGAGCAGGCCGCGGAGGCCGCGGGCAAGACCATTCCGATAGAATGGGACCGGCGGATCTATCTCGCCAGTTCGGTCACCCTCGCCGACCTCCTGCGCGAAGTCGCCGAGCCGACCAGCCGCGTCCTGCTGATCGGCCACAATCCGGGACTGGAAGACCTGATCTTCGATCTCGTGCCGGATGACGGCTCGAGCCCCTTGCGCGAACAGGTGGAGGAGAAGTTCCCCACCGCGACCTATGCCGTGCTGGAACTTGACATCGCCAAGTGGGCGGAGCTCGACGATGGCTGCGCCCGGCTGGTCCACATGATGCGCCCGCGCGACCTTGACCCGGCGTTGGGGCCGAGCCTGATCGAGGATTAACCCGACTGAGCCGATGTAGCGCTATTGCAGCGCCGCTGCGAGGCGGGAGCGAATGGCTTTCAAACGCTCAGATGTAGCCGAACTGCCGCCGGCGGCGAGCGCTGCGACCTCGGGAACCGCGACCATCTCGCCAGCCGCTTCGGCACCCCGGCCCTGCAGCACGAGCCTGGCGCCGCGCAAGGTATAGCCTTCCCGGTGGACCAGTTGGTCAATCCGCTCAACCAGCGCGATATCTTCCGGGCGATAATACCGGCGCGAACCGCTGCGCTTCAGCGGACGCAGCATCGGGAACTGCTCTTCCCAATAACGCAGCACGTGCTGGCGAATGCCGAGCGCCGCGGCCACCTCGCCGATCGTGCGCAGGGCATCGGGTGCCTTGCCGTCGCCCCGCGTCGCGTCTGACGCGACCGACACCCAGGCCGGCACCGCCCCGCCATCGCCGCTCACCGGTCCTGCTGGGGCCTGGTCGAACAGCGAAGGGGCGGGACTATCCGGCATCGGTGACTATCCTGCGGGGCTCAAAGCCCTGAAATCTGGTCCTTCAGCATCTGGCTCGCGCGGAAGGTGAGCACGCGGCGGGGCGTGATCGGCACCTCGACCCCGGTCTTCGGATTGCGGCCGATCCGCTCTGCCTTGTCGCGCAGGAGGAAGGTACCGAACCCGGAAATCTTTACGTTTTCGCCATCGGCCAGGGCATCGCACATGTGGCTCAGGATGGATTCCACCATCGCCAGCGATTCAGCGCGCGAAAAGCCCATGCGACGGTTGATCGCATCGGCCAGATCAGCCCGGGTAAGCGTACTCATGGAACGCATTGAAACCCCTTCCCCCTAAAGTATCCACGACCCCTCGAATCCCACGGCGGAATTTAGCGGCAGCACGGAAAAAGGCAACGCAATCGCTTGTTTGGCACTGAAAATCGGTGCGAAAAGCGGAGCTTGCGTCCTGCCGGCGTTCGAAACCATAACCTTAGTTATGGAATTTGGCCCGGTCAGATGCGGATCAGGCTGGCGCCCCAGGTGAAGCCGCCGCCCATGGCTTCGAGCATGACCAGCTGGCCCGGCTTGATTCGACCGTCACGCACGGCGACATCAAGGGCCAGCGGAACCGAGGCGGCCGAGGTATTGGCGTGCTGGTCGACCGTGACCACCACCCGGTCTGGAGAGAGGCCCAGCTTCCTGGCCGTGCCGTCGAGAATGCGCTTGTTGGCCTGGTGGGGCACGACCCAATCGAGGCGCTCCGCCGGCAAGCCAGCCGCCTCGAGGGTTTCGCGCAGCACATCGGCAAGGTTGGTCACCGCGTGCTTGAATACTTCCTTGCCCTTCATCCTGAGCTTGCCGACCGTGCCGGTCGTGGAAGGGCCGCCATCGACATAGAGCAATTCGTTGTGCTGGCCATCGGCATGGAGGCGCGTGGCGAGGATGCCGGGACCGGTCGCCTCTTCAACCTCGCGCGCTTCGAGCAGGATCGCCCCGGCGCCGTCGCCAAAGAGGACGCAGGTCCCACGGTCCTCCCAGTCGAGAATGCGGCTGAAGGTTTCGGCGCCGATCACCAGCGCCCGGTCGGCCATGCCCGAGCGCAGCATCGAATCGGCCACGCCGAGCGCATAGAGGAAGCCGGAGCAAACAGCCGCCACGTCAAAAGCGATACCGCCGTTGGCGCCAAGGGCGTCCTGGACGATCGTTGCGGTGGCCGGGAAGGTCTGGTCGGGAGTGGCCGTGGCGAGAACGATCAGGCCAACGCTGGCCGGATCGATCCCCGCCGCGGCGCAGGCGTTGCGTGCCGCCTCGGTGGCCAGCGAGCTGGTGGTTTCGCCCTCGCCCGCGATATAGCGCTGGCGAATGCCAGTGCGCTCGACGATCCACTCGTCGGTCGTATCGACCTGCTGCGCCAGTTCGGCATTGCTGACGCAGCGCGCCGGCAGGGCCGAGCCCGTGCCGATGACCACCGAGCGCCGAATCGATCGGGGGCTCATTTGGCAGTTCCTTCACGCTTGGCACGGCCATTGCGGCCTGATTGGAGCAGGCCATCGGCGCCGACGCGCGCAAGGTCGGCATGGATGCGCTGGGTGAGATCGTCTTCCAGCAGGCGCGCGGCGACGGCCACGGCATTGGCCACGCCCAGCGCATTGGCGCTGCCGTGGCTTTTCACCACGACGCCGTTGAGGCCGAGGAAGACCGCGCCGTTGTGGTTGTTGGGATCGAGGTGGTGCTTGAGCAGTTCGGTCGCCGGGCGCGAGATCAGGAAGCCGATCTTCGAGCGCAGCGACGAAGCGAAGGAACGGCGCAGCAGGTCGGCCACGAAACGCGCCGTACCTTCGACGGCCTTGAGCGCGACATTGCCGGAGAAACCGTCGGTCACCGCCACATCGACGTCGCCGCGGCAGATCTTGTCGGCCTCGGTGAAGCCTTCGAAGGTCATCGCCAGCTTGTCAGCCGCCGCCTTGAGTTCGGTGGCCGCGATCCGCAGATCCTCCGTGCCCTTGATATCCTCGGTGCCAATGTTGAGCAGCTTGACCCGCGGCGCTTCGAGCCCGGTCACGATGCGCGAATAGGCAGCGCCCATGATCGCGAACTGCACGAGGTTACGCGCATCGGCCTCGGTATTAGCGCCGAGGTCGAGCATGATGAGGTCGTTTTCGCCCAGGGTCGGCAGCAGGGCGGCCAGCGCCGGGCGATCAATCCCCGGCAGGGTGCGCAGGGCGAGCTTGCTGATGGCCATCAGCGCGCCGGTATTGCCGGCGGACACGGCCGCGCCGGCATCGCCGCGCTTTACCGCATCGACCGCCATGCCCATCGAGGTGGTCTTGGCGCGGCGCAGGGCCTGGCTCGGCTTGTCCTCGCCGCTGATCGTATCGGGCGCGTGGAGGACTTCCGACGCGGCCTTGAGATTGGGATGGTTCTCGAGGGCGGCGCGGATCTGCGCCTCGTCGCCCACGAGCAGGAACTTGAACCGGTCATGCCGACGGCGCGCGAGCGCGGCGCCCTCGATCATGACGCGCACGCCCACATCGCCGCCCATCGCATCGACGGCGATACGCGGCAGGTTCATCCCCCCAAACCCCTGCGGTTACGGCTCAGAGGCCGACAGCGACGATCTCGCGACCGTTGTAGTGACCGCAGGCATTGCACAGGTTGTGCGGGCGCTTCAGTTCACCGCAGTTCGAGCATTCATGGAATGCTTCGGCCTTCAGCGCGTCGTGGCTGCGGCGCATGCCCCGGCGGGACGGGGACGTTTTTCTCTTGGGGACAGCCATTTCGGCACCTGTTCCTGAATTCTGACAATCATCTTTGACCGCGGAGCCCCAAAGGGCCTGCGGAGCGAAGGCGCGCCTATAGCGATTTTGGCGTGCGTTGCAAGCATTGCCGGGCTAGCACTTCGCACGACAACGGAGGGGAGAAACCGCATGATCCTGCAAACGACGCTCAGCCTCGCGGCGGCGGCGGCCATCATCAATCTGTGGCTGGGCATCCGCATCGGCCAACTGCGCCACCAGCACGGCGTTTCCATCGGCGACGGCGGCAACGAACAACTGCAGCGGCGGATGCGTGCACAGCTCAATTTTGCCGAGCACGTGCCAGTGGTCCTCGTGCTGCTGGGCCTGATCGAAGCTACCGGAAAGGGCGGCCAGTGGCTGGCCCCGGTGGGCGCGATCTACATGCTCGGCCGGGTGGCACATGCGCTGGGCATGGACGGCGGCTCGCTTGAAAAGGGCCGCATGGTCGGGACCCTGCTCAACATGCTGATCACCCTGGGGCTTGCCGTGGTGGCCGTGCTTATCGCCCTTCAGGTGATGTAATCGGCTGATCGCCCCGGGGCGAACACCGCTCAGCCGAAGCGCTGGTCGGCCACGAAGGGGTTGCTGCGCCGTTCCTCGCCGAAGGTGCTGGTGGGGCCATGACCGGGGATGAAGGTCGTATCGTCGCCGAGCGGCCACAGCTTCAGGGTGATCGAATCGATCAGGTCCTGGTGATTGCCGCGCGGGAAGTCCGTGCGGCCGATGGAACCGGCAAACAGGACATCGCCGACCACCGCCAAGTGCGAGGGGGCGTGGTGGAAGACCACGTGTCCGGGGGTATGCCCGGGGCAGTGGATCACGTCGAGCTCGACCTCGCCAAAGGTGACCTTGTCGCCATCGACCAGCCAGCGGTCCGGCTCGAAACTGTGGCCTTCGAGGCCGAACTTCGATTGGGACGAATCAAGCTGTTCGATCCAGAAGCGGTCATCCTCGTGCGGACCTTCGATCGGCACGCCAAGCTCCTGCGCCAGCACGCCGGCCATGCCGCAGTGATCCATGTGCCCATGGGTGACGAGAATCTTCTCGACCGTGATCCCGGCCTTTTCGATGCCCTGCTTGAGACGCGGCAGGTCCCCGCCGGGGTCGACCAGCACGCCGCGCATTGTTCTGGTGCACCACAGGAACGAACAGTTCTGCTCGAAAGCGGTAACGGGCACGATCGCGGCGCGCAGCGGCATGGTTTGGGTTTCGCTCATGGCGAGCGGAGATGGCGCCTTGGGGCTGCGGAATCAATGGCTCATCGTGGGCTCACAAGCGCCCGCTCTTCCACACTACCCGACCAACCACCTCGACCTCTTCCGGTGCCAGTTCGATCGGGCGATAGGCCGGATTCTGGCTTTCCAGCACGATCCGCCCAGGCACGCCGGTCTGCACCCGCTTGACCATCAGCGCATCGCCGACGCGGACCACGTGGACGCCATCGCGCAGGGGACGCGGGGTGCGGTCGACCAGGATCTCGTCGCCGTCGCGCAGGAGCGGCTCCATCGAGTCGCCCGCGACGAGGATGGCCGAAAGCTGGCCCGGCTCGAAGCCCTGCTGACGCAGCCAGGTGGCCGAGAAGCGCAGGGCGCCCACCGCCTCGTCCCCGCCGGCAAAAGCGCCGGGCCCGGCCGAAGCCTCGACCGCGAGGCGCGGAATATCGAGCCAGCCATCCTTGCCGGAGCGTTTACCAGCCAAGGCATTGACTGGGGCGGAGGAATTATACTCCGGCGCGCCGAGATCCGATTCCTCCACGCCGAGGAATTCGGCGAGCCGACGACGGTCCTGCTCCTCCAGCTTGCGCGGGCTACCCTTGCGGACAAACTGCTGTAGATACGTGGGATTGCGCCCGATCATGGCCGACAGGGCGGCAAGACTGACGCCCTGCTCGGTGGCCAAGGCAAGCAGGCGGCTGCGGGGATTGGCGTTAATCATGATTCCTACATAGACGATGTATTTTTCCTAGACAAGTAGGAAAACTCCCGTGATGTAATCGATTCACAGCCACCGAGTCGGAGCCGGGACAAGCCAATGCTGCTCTTCAAGATCGAACGATTCCTGCGCGATACCGGGATGCCCTGGACCAAGTTCGGGCGCCTTGCCACCCACGACCCCCGCTTCGTGGAAGACCTGCGCAATGGCCGCACCCCTCGCCCCGCAACCGCGCAACGAGTGGAACATTTCATGAACGAATACTGGAGGAACCCCCATGCTGCATGAACTGCGCGCCGATCTCGAACTCAAGGCCGCGATCCGCCCACACGGCCCTCGCCCGTTCAAGCGCGGCAACTGGATGCGCCTGCTGGGCCAGGTTCTGAAGCTGGCCGGCGGCCACGGCGAGCTACTGCGCCATGACGAGCGGCCATGGGCCAGCGTCACCTTCTCGGGCACAAGTCACACCATTGCCCTGGCTTTCACCGGTACCAAGGCGATCACCGCGGCCGAACGGGTAATCGATAACTTGTGTGATCACGAGTTCGACATTCCCGGCCACATCGTGGCCGATGCCCAGGTGCGCGAAGTCAGCCACCAGCACGTGCCAGCGCACCAGCTGACGATGGAGCTGGAAATACTCCTGCTCGAGGACCTCTGATTCGTGTGCTGGATGTGATCCCGGCTAAGGCCGGGGTTACATCTCCCGGCGAATGACGAGATTACGGATCTCGGTCATGTCTTCCATGGCGAAGCGGATGCCTTCACGGCCGAGGCCAGAATCCTTGACCCCGCCGTAGGGCATGTTGTCGACCCGATACGAAGACACGTCGTTGACGACAACGCCGCCCACCTCGCAGCGGTCCCAGGCAGTCATCACCTTGTGCAGGTCACGGGTGAACAGGCCGCATTGCAGGCCGAACTTGCTGTCGTTCACCTCGTCGAGTGCCTCATCCCAATTGCTGAAGCGCGAGAGGATGACCGCAGGGCCGAAGGCTTCCTCGCGGTAGAGCGCGGTGTCGCGGCTGCAGTTTTCCACCAGCGTGGCTTCGAGCATGGCGCCATCGCAGCCGCCGCCGGCCAACAGGGTGGCGCCACCGGCCACGGCCTCATCCACCCAGCCCTTCAGGCGCTGGGCTTCGCGCACCGAGATCATCGGGCCGATGAAGGTCTGCCGATCCTTGGGATCGCCCGAGACCAGCGTTTTGACCCTAGCGGCGAGCATGGCGCGGAAGGTGTCGTAGATGTCCTCGTGCACGATGACGCGCTGGACGTGGATGCACGACTGGCCGGACTGGTAGTAGCCGCCGAAGACGATGCGGGCGAGCGCGTGGTCAAGATCGGCATCCTTGTCGACCACCACAGCGGCATTGCCGCCGAGTTCGAGCACGACCTTCTTCTTGCCCGCCTTGGCCTTGAGCGCCCAGCCCACGTCGGGCGAGCCGGTGAACGAGAGCAGCTTGAGCCGCTCGTCAGTGGTGAACAGGTCGGCCCCGTCGCGGCTGGCCGGGAGGATCGAGAAGGCGCCTTCGGGCAGGTCGGTCTCGGCCAGGACCTCGCCCATGATGATCGCGCCCAAGGGGGTGAGCGAGGCCGGTTTCATCACGAAGGGGCAGCCCACGGCAATGGCCGGGGCGATCTTGTGGGCGGCGAGGTTCAGCGGGAAGTTGAACGGGCTGATGAACGAGCACGGCCCGATCGGCACCCGCTTCCACATGCCCACATAGCCCTTGGCACGCGGGCTGATGTCGAGCGGCTGGATCTCGCCATAATTACGCGTCGCCTCTTCGGCGGCGATGCGGAAGGTGTCGATCAGCCGGGTGACCTCGCCCTCCGAATCCGCCAGCGGCTTGCCCGCCTCGACGCAGAGCGCCCAGGCAAGTTCGTCAAACCGCTCGCGGAAGCGTTTGACGCAGTGATCGAGCACTGCCTGCCGCTCATAAGCCGCCATTTCGGCCATCGGCCGCGCCGCGCGCTGTGCCCCGGCGATGGCCTGATCGATCACGTCCGGCGTCGCCAGCGCGGTGCGGAAGGCCACCTCGCCGGTGAACTTGTCGGTCACGGCAAGGTCGGTGTTGGGCTGAGCGGCCTTGTTGTTGAGATAGAGCGGGTAGGTCGCGGCAAGCTGGATCATGGCTCAGAGCGCCTTCGACAGGACCTTGATGTCCTTGTTCAAGATCTGGTCGTTCTCCGAATAGTCAACCGGACAATCGATGAGGTGGACGCCGGGCGTGTCGCGGCAATGGGCCAGCAACTCCTTGAGGTGTGCGGCCGATTCCACCCGATGGCCAATGGCGCCGTAGCTTTCGGCGTATTTGACGAAATCGGGGTTGTTGTAGGTCAGCCCGAAATCGGAGAAACCCATGTTGGCCTGCTTCCAGCGGATCATGCCATAGGCGCTGTCGTTCAGGATCAGTACGGTGAGGTTGAGGCCGAGACGGACCGCCGTCTCCATCTCCTGGCTGTTCATCATGAACCCGCCGTCGCCGCAAATCGCCATGACCTTGCGCTCGGGATAGAGCATGGCGCTCATCATCGCCGAGGGCAGCCCTGCGCCCATCGTCGCCAGCGCATTGTCGAGCAGGACGGTGTTGGGCTGATGGGCACAATAGCCGCGGGCGAACCAGATCTTGTAGACCCCGTTATCGAGGCAGATGATCCCGTCGTCCGGCATGGCGGCGCGGACCTGTTGGACCAGGTGGGGCGGGAACACCGGAAAGCGGGAATCGCCCGAAAGCCCATCGGTATGGGCAACCTCGGCACGGCGATAGCCGAGCATGTGATCAAAGGCCCAGGCCGGGTTCGGAGTGATCGCCTCGCGGATCTGCCAGATGGCATTGGCGATATCGCCGATCACCTCGATCTGGGGGAAATAGACGGGATCGACCTCGGCCGTCTTGGTCGAAATGTGAATCACGGTCGGGCCGCCTTCCCGCATGAAAAACGGCGGCTTCTCGATCACGTCATGGCCGATGTTGACGATGCAGTCGGAGTCCTCGATCGCGCGGTGGACGAAATCGCCCGCCGAAAGCGCGGCGCAGCCCAGGAACAGCGGGTGCCGTTCGTCGATCACGCCCTTGCCGAGCTGGGTCGTGAGGAAGGGAATGCCGGTCTGCTCGACGAACTCGCGCAGCATCTTGCCGGTCATCTTGCGGTTGGCCCCCGCGCCGATGACCAGCACGGGCGACTTGGCATTCTGCAGCGCCTCGACCGCCTGGACGATCGACTTCACGTCGGCCGCGGGGCGGCGCACAGAGCTGCGCGGGAGCGGGCGGCTTTCGGTATGCTCGTCCGCGATATCCTCGGGCAGCTCGATATGGGTGGCGCCGGGCTTTTCCTCCTCGGCCAGGCGATAGGCCTCGCGCACGCGGCTGGGGATATTGTCCGACGAGGCCATCTGGTGGGTAAACTTGGTGATCGGCCCCATCATGGCGACCACGTCGAGGATCTGGAACCGGCCCTGCTTCGATTTCTTGATCGGCTTCTGCCCGGTAATCATCAGCATCGGCATCCCGCCGAGCGTGGCATAGGCGGCGGCGGTGACCAGGTTCGTTGCCCCCGGCCCGAGCGTGGCGATGCACACGCCGGCCTTGCCGGTGTGGCGCCCGTAGGTCGCCGCCATGAACCCTGCGCCCTGCTCGTGGCGGGTGAGGATCAGCTTGATCTTGCTGGAGCGGGAGAGCGAATCGAGGAAGTCGAGATTCTCTTCGCCGGGCACGCCGAAGATGTATTCACACCCTTCGGCCTCCAGGCATTCGATGAACAGGTCAGAAGCTTTCTTGCCCACACCGTCGCTCATGCCGTTCACTCCCAACGGAAAATTGAACCAGCGAACCGGCTAGGCCCGGCACCGTCCGCACGTTTCCAGTAAATCCCGCCAGCCGCTTCTTATCGGCCCCCGACCAGCGCGGATGCCAATGCGTAACAGCATGGCGAGGGCAAGTCACCCGGGATCGGCTTCACGCAAGCGACGCCAAGAAATACTGAATGCCGGATGTGGACTTGGGGCCCGGAGGGCCTTGATTTGATTGCAGGAGGTCCGCGCCGTATGTAACACGCGCCGATGCTGGGTAAGCCGCCCCCTCATGTGATCATCGACGGGTTTCTCGGCCCCGAGCTTCATGGTGCGCTGCTCGATTGGGCGCTCACCGGCGAACGGCGCTTTTCCTGTTCCCAGGTCCAGGGCGAGGATGGCCTCGTGCACAATGCCGGTGTGCGCCAGTCGTGGCACTGCGATGATGGGCTTGGCCCGCTCAAGGCGCAGTTCCGCGCCTCGATCGATACAGCGCGCGAGACCATCCGGCAGCAGCTCGGCATACCCCCCTTCACCGTAGTCCGCACCGAGCTGGAATTGGCCGCCCACCGCGACGGCTCGTTCTACAAGCCCCATGTCGACACCCATGTAGGGGCCGGCCGGGCAAGCACCGACGGCGACCGGATGCTGACCCTGGTTTACTATTTGCACCGCCAGCCCCGCGGCTTTTCCGGCGGAGAAATTGCGCTCTATCCATTCAACCTTGCCGCTCCGACCCTGATCCAGCCCGCGGACAACCGCCTGATCGCCTTCCCCGCCCATGCCCTGCACGAGGTTCGCCCGGTGGCGGTCCCCGGCGACGCCTGGGAAGATGCGCGGTTTGCCATCAACTGCTGGTACAACCGCGAGCGACCAGTCTGAGGACCAAATTCGGGGGGCTGGACCGCGCGCTCAGGCCAGCTTCCACTCCCAGCCAAGCGGATCGCCATCCATCACCTCGACGCCGCGGGCTGCCAGTTCTTCCCGCAACGCATCTGAGCGGGCGAAATCTTTTGCCGCCCGGGCTTCCTTGCGGGCGGTGAGGCTTTGTTCGATGTCGGCCTCGGCGATCGTCGCGGCCTTGGGACGGAGGCGGAGGTCGGCGCGCCCAAGTTCGAGCAGGCCCATCCCCAGCACTGCGTCCATCGCAGCGATGGCCGCCAGCTTCTCGCCCGCATCCACCTTCTTCAGGGCAATTGCCTCGTCGAGCACGGTCAGAGCAACGCTAGTATTGAGGTCATCGGAAATCGCCGCATCGAAACGCTCGAGCAGGGCTGCGAACTTCAGGCCCGGTGCGGGTGCCGGCTCGCCCTGGGCGCGAAGGTTGGCTACCTGCATTACCATCCGCTTCAGCCGCGTCAGCGCCGCGCCGAGCCCTTCCCAGGAGAACTCCAGCTCGCTGCGGTAGTGCGCCTGCAGGCACATCAGGCGGTAGGCGAGCGGGTGGTAGCCCTTGTCGATCAGCAGCTGCAGCCGCAGGAATTCGCCCGACGACTTGCTCATCTTGCCGCTGCGTTCGACGAGAAAGTTGTTGTGCATCCATACCCGCGCGCCGGAATTTGCCGGCTGGTCGAGACCATTCGTGCAGCAGTGTGCCTGATTCTGGGCGATCTCGTTGGGGTGGTGGATCTCCCGGTGGTCGATCCCCCCGGTGTGGATGTCGAACGGAAAGCCGAGCACCTCGCCGCTCATCACCGAGCACTCGAGATGCCAGCCCGGCGCGCCGCGGCCCCACGGCGAATCCCATTCCATCTGGCGCTTTTCGCCCGGCGGGGTCTTGCGCCAGATGGCGAAGTCGGCCCCGTTGCGCTTGCCTTCGACGGCCTCGATCCGGCCCTCCCCCTCATCGGTCTGCGCGCGGGCGAGGCGACCGTAGTCGGCCACGGTGGAGACGTCGAAGTAGAGGCCGCTGTCGAGCTCGTAGCAGTGCTTTTCAGCGATACCCCTGGCGAATTCGATCATCTGCGGGACATAGTCGGTCGCGACCGTCCACTGCGCCGGCTGGCGGATATTGAGCGCCCGAATGTCGGCCCAGTAGGCCTGCTTGTAGTGTTCGGCGATGTCCCAGATCGAGCGCGCCTCGGCGCGGGCCATCTTCTCCATCTTGTCCTCGCCGGCATCGGCATCGTCGGTGAGGTGGCCGACGTCGGTGATGTTGATGACGTGGGTCAGCCTGTAGCCCTTGAAGCTCAGCGTACGGCCCAGCACGTCGGCAAAGACATAGGCACGCATGTTGCCGATGTGGGGATAGTTGTAGACCGTCGGGCCGCAGGTATAGACGCGCGCCTCTCCAGCGTGGACCGGCTGGAACGGCTCGGCCGCGCGGGTGAGGCTGTTGTAGAGGACGAGGGGAGACGGGGCGTCGGTCATGCGGCGCATTTGCCCGCAGCCTCGGCCCGGCGCAAGCGGACTATTCCTCTTCGAACAGGTCGGCCAACTGCTCGATAATCGTCCCGCCCAGTTGTTCGGCATCCATGATGGTGACTGCGCGGCGATAGTAGCGGGTGACGTCATGGCCGATGCCGATCGCCACCAACTGGACCGGCGACTGCTTCTCAATCCACTCGATCACCTTGCGCAGGTGTTGTTCGAGATAGCCCGAGGAGTTCACGCTGAGCGTGGAATCGTCGACCGGAGCGCCATCGGAGATCACCATCAGGATGCGGCGGTCTTCCGGCCGAGCGAGCAGGCGGGAATGGGCCCAGAGCAGGGCTTCGCCGTCGATATTTTCCTTGAGCAGGCCTTCGCGCATCAGCAGGCCCAGGCTCTTGCGGGCCCGGCGCCAGGGCTCGTCGGCCTTCTTGAAGACGATGTGACGCAGGTCATTCAGCCGCCCCGGATTGGCCGGCTTGCCGGCGGTGAGCCACGCCTCGCGGCTCTGCCCGCCCTTCCAGGCGCGCGTGGTGAACCCGAGGATTTCGGTCTTGACCCCGCAGCGCTCCAGCGTGCGCGCAAGGACATCGGCGCTGATCGCGGCGATCGAGATTGGCCTTCCGCGCATCGAGCCTGAATTGTCGATCAGCAGGGTGACGACCGTGTCCTTGAACTCAGTATCGCGCTCGACCTTGTAGGATAGCGACTGGCCGGGCGAGATCACCACGCGGGCAAGGCGCGCGGCATCGAGCAGGCCTTCTTCCTGATCGAAATCCCACGAGCGGTTCTGCTGGGCCATCAGGCGGCGCTGGAGCCGGTTAGCGAGACGGGTTACGACGCCCTGGAGGCCCTTGAGCTGGGCATCGAGATAGGCGCGCAAGCGGCCCAGTTCCTCATCGTCGCACAGATCGGTAGCGGCTACGACTTCGTCGAACTTCTCGGTGAAGACCTTGTAGTCGAAATCGGACGGCAGGTCGGTCCACGGCCGGTTGGGACGGACGGGGAGCATCCCGTCCTCGCCCTCGTCGCCATCGTCGACGTCCTCACCCTCTGAATCGATCTCGCTCTCGCCCTGGTCCTCCCCTTCCTCGTCGCCATCGGTGGGCTGGGCCCGGGCCTCGGTCGGCTGGTCGTCGTCGCCGCTCTCGTTGCCCTGTTCCTCGTCGGGTGTCTCTTCTTCGCCGTCCTGGTCCTCGGGCTCGTTGGCTTCCTGCTCCTGCGGCTCCATCCGGGTGAGCTCGAGGTGCTGGAGCATGTCGAGGGCCAGGCTCTGGAAGGCCTTCTGGTCCTCAAGCGAGGCCGCCAGCTGGTCGAAATCGCTGCCCGCCTTCTCGTCGATCCAGCCGCGTACCATGTCGACGCCGGCGCGGGCCGTGGTCGGCACCGGCTGGCCAGTCAGCTTTTCGCGCAGCAGCAGGCCGAGCGCGGAAGCCAGCGGCACTTCGTCGGCACTGGCGGCGCGGCTGATCGGGTCGGACGCGGTACGCAATGCGGTGGCCGCATCGAGATTGCCGCGCATGCCGGCAAAGTCCCGCGCGCCCAGCGCCTCGTACCGCACGGCCTCGACCGCATCGTAGCAGGCCCGCGCCGTGGCTTCGGCTGGCGCCTGGCGGGCGTGGAGCGCTTCGTTGTGATGGCGCAGGCGCAGGGCGAAACTGTCGGCAAAACCGCGCGCCAAAGCCGCCTGCTCCGCCGGGAGCGAGCGCCCGGGCATCGGCACCCGCGCGGTGTGCCCGGTCAGCACCGGATTGTCCCCGGTCCAGGCCACGTCCAGCTCGCCGTCGCCGGAAATGGCGCGGCTGGCGCCGGTCAGCGCGGAGCGAAAGCGATCGAGAGGGGTTTCGTCAGCCAAGGATTTACCCGCGAATTCAGATGCTTTGCCCGGTCTTCGCCCAGTCGGCAAGGAAGCCTTCGATGCCCTTGTCGGTCAGCACGTGCTTGACCAGCCCCTTGATGACCGAAGGCGGCGCGGTCATCACGTCGGCACCGATCTTGGCGGCTTCGAGCACGTGGATGCCGTGACGCACCGAGGCGACGAGGATTTCCGTCGCGAAGGCATAGTTGTCGTAGATCAGGCGGATGTCGGCAATCAGCTGCATGCCGTCGAAGCCGTTGTCGTCATGCCGGCCGACGAAGGGCGAAATGAACGTTGCCCCGGCCTTGGCGGCAAGGAGCGCCTGGACCGCCGAGAAGCACAGCGTGACGTTGACCATGGTGCCCTCGCCCGTCAACGCCTTGCAGGTCTTCAGGCCATCGATGGTGAGTGGCACCTTGATGCAGACGTTGTCCGCGATCTTGCGCAGCACCTCGGCCTCGCGCATCATTCCTTCGTGATCGAGCGCGACCACTTCGGCGCTGACCGGGCCGTCGACGATCCCGCAGATTTCCTTGGTCACCTCCATGAAATCGCGGCCCGACTTCATGATCAGCGAGGGATTGGTGGTGACGCCATCGAGCAGTCCGGTGGCGGCCAGCTCCTTGATGTCGGCGATTTCGGCGGTGTCGGCGAAGAACTTCACGGGGGCGCTCCGGGCAAATGATTCCATCCGCCTATAGGCAGTGCGCCGGGGCCCCGCCACCCCCACTTGCGACCATGTCCCGCCTGCCCCGCATTGCCCGCCGCTGCCGCAATCGCTACCGCCGCTGCCACACCATGGGGGAGGCCTGCAATGAGCCCGGCAAATCCGCACTTTCGCGAGCGGATCGAACAGCGACTGACAATGCCGCTGATCGCGGATTTCTTCCGCATGTATGCGGTCGCGATCGAGCCGGGGGCGGTGACGATTGCTCTCGATCACCGGCTTGAGCTGGGCCATGAGCCCGGCTGGTTCCAGGGCAGCGTGACGACCGCCATCGCGGAGTTCGCCGCCGGCTTTTCCGGCCAGAGCCTGCTTGCCCCGGATTGGGCGGCAGTCACGCTGGACCAGCACATCAATTTCTTGGGCGCGGCGCGGGGCGAGCGGCTGGTGGCGCGCGGGCGCGTGATCGTGGCGGGGCGGACGATCTCGACCTGCGCGGCGGAGGTTTTTGTGGTGCGTGACGGGGCCGAGCATCTGTGTGCGACTATGGTCCAGACCAATCGCAACGCGCCGCTGCCGCCGGCCCGACCCTGAGCTCCCGACTGGCGCGCGCCCGATCGGGGGTGGCGGAGCGGGACGCCCCCCCATATAGCCAGCCCATGCGCCGCGTTCGCCTGCTTGTGTTCAATGCCGCCCTGGGACCGCTGGATTACCGTGTGCCGGAAGGGGCCGAGGTGGAATACGGCAGTCTGGTCATCGCGCCGCTGGGGCCGCGGCAGGTGCTAGGGGTGGTGTGGGAGCCTGAGCGGCTGCCGGCGATGGACGTGCCCGATGCGCGGCTGCGGCCCTTGCTGGAGGTGCTACCGGTACCGCCCCTGTCCGCGCCCTTGCGGCGGCTGATCGAGTGGACCTCGGACTACTACTGCGCCCCGCTTGCCGCGGTGGCGCGAATGGCGCTGGGTTCGCTCGCGGCGCTGCGCGGGGGGGGGACGACCACCGAATACCGGCTGACCGGCACGGTGCCCGCGCGCCTGACGCCGCAGCGCGCCGCGGCCATCGATGCGTTGCACGGAGAGCAGGCGAGCTTGCGCGAACTGGCCGAGCGGGCGGGCGTTTCGGATGGGGTGCTGCGCGGGCTGGTCGGCGTGGGCGCGCTGGAGCCGGTTACGGTGGATACCGACCGGCCCTTTCCGCCCGCCGATCCGGGCCATGCCGCCCCGGATCTATCCGACGACCAGCAGGCCGCCGCGCAGACTTTCGCCGCGGCCGTGCGCGCGGGCGGCTTCCAGCCGTTCCTGCTCGACGGCGTGACCGGATCGGGCAAGACGGAATGCTATTTCGAGGGCGTCGCCGCCGCCATCGAAGCCGGCAAGCAGGTGCTGGTCCTGCTGCCCGAAATCGCGCTGACCCAAAACTTCCTGCGTCGGTTCGAGGCCCGCTTTGGCGTGGCCCCAGTGCTGTGGCACTCCAGCCTCAAGGCGAGCGAGCGCCGCCGGGCCTGGCGAGCGATCGTGCGCGGCGATGCGCAGGTCATCGTGGGCGCCCGTTCGGCGCTGTTCCTGCCTTATGCGCGGTTGGGGCTGATCGTCGTCGATGAAGCGCATGAAGTCTCGTTCAAGCAGGACGACGGGGTGCGCTACAACGCGCGCGATGTGGCGGTCATCCGGGCCAAATTCGAAGGCATCCCGGTAATCCTCGCCAGCGCCACGCCCGCCCTCGAATCGATGCAGCTGGCCGAGGCGGGGGTTTACCGGCGAATCGAGCTGGCCGCGCGCTATGGCGGGGCCGAGCTGCCTGCGATCCGGATCGTCGACCTGCGCGAAGCCCAGCCCGAGCGCCAGCACTGGCTGTCCCCGCCGCTGGTCAAGGGACTGAAGGACCGGCTGCTGCGCGGGGAGCAATCGCTGCTGTTCCTGAACCGCCGCGGCTATGCGCCGCTGACGCTGTGCCGCAATTGCGGCTACCGCTTCCAGTGCCCGAACTGCACCGCCTGGCTGGTCGAACACCGCCTTTCGCGCCGACTTGCCTGCCACCATTGCGGCCACGAGGTACCTACGCCCGAGGCCTGCCCCGAATGCGGCACGCCCGATTGCATGGTCGCCTGCGGGCCGGGGGTAGAGCGGATCGCCGACGAAGTGGCCGAACGCTTCCCGGAAGCCCGGGTGGCCGTGGTCACCTCCGACACGCTCAATACCCCCGGCAAGGTCGGCGAATTTGTCGAGAATGTGGAGAACAAGCTGATCGACGTGATCGTCGGCACCCAGCTGGTCACCAAGGGCTACCACTTCCCCGAACTGACCCTCGTCGGCGTGATCGACGCCGATCTAGGCCTTGAAGGGGGCGACCTGCGCGCGGGTGAGCGGACCTATCAACAGATCGCGCAGGTAGCCGGGCGTGCGGGACGCGGGGAGAAGCCCGGTGAGGTCCTGATCCAGACCCGTCATCCCACCGCGCCCGTCATTGCTGCCCTTGCCAGCGGCGATCGTGACGCGTTCTACGACGCCGAGGCCGAAAGCCGCCGCGAGGCCGGCGCCCCGCCGTTCGGGCGCTGGGCTGCGATCATCGTCTCCTCGGAGGACGAGGCCGAGGCCCGCGACGCCGCCCGCGCCCTGGGCGGCACGGCCCCGCGCTTGCCTGACCTGATGGTGCTCGGCCCCGCTCCCGCCCCGATGGCCCTGCTGCGCGGTCGGTACCGCTATCGCCTGCTGGTGAACGCGCGCCGCTCTGTGCAATTGCAGGCCATTATCCGCGATTGGCTCGGCGCGCTCAGCTTTCCCTCCGGGGTGCGGGTGGCCGTTGACGTCGATCCCTACAGCTTTGTCTGACGAAGGAATTCAATGATGATCGCTCGCGAACTGCTCGGCACGGCCCGGGTCCCCGGCGGCGAGGAATTGCGGCTGTTCCGGCATGACCGCGATTTCATGATCGTGCTCGGCGCGAACGAACTGATGAGCAGCCGGATGAGCGGCTCGGAAGTAGCGCTGGCCACGGAAACCCTTGCTCGGCTCGGCAAGCCGAATGCACCTTGCATGCTGATCGGCGGCTACGGCATGGGGTTCACCTTGAGGGCGGCCATCGCCAACACTGGGCCGAAAGCCGAGCTCATCGTGTGCGAACTGGTCCCCGAGATTATCGAATGGGCCCGCGGGCCAATGACTGATCTCGCGGCCGGATGCCTCGAGGATCCGCGCGTGCGGCTGATGATGGGCGACGTGGCTTTCGCCATCGACGGTGCGCGCAGTGAATACGACGCGATCCTGCTTGATGTCGACAATGGCCCCGATGGGCTGGTGCGCCCGGACAACAACGGGCTCTACGGCAAGAGCGGCCTGCGCGCCGCGATGAACGCACTGAAGCCGGGCGGGATCGTCGCCTACTGGTCGGCCTATGCCGATCCGGCGTTCACCCGCCGGCTGGAGCGGACCGGGTTTGACGTGGAGGAAATCACCGTGCGGGCGCGGAGCAACGGCAAGGGCCCGCGGCATACGATCTGGTTCGGGCGGCGGCCGAACTGAGAGACGCACCCTGCAAGCTCGTCATGCAGGAAACGCTGGGTCGCAGTTTATAGTTACTGCAACTTGGCTATGGCGAACCCATGTTGACGGGCAGCATCCTTGGTCGATTCCTCCGTCCGATTGAGAGCCTTCGCGATTTCCTTCAGCCCCTTGCCCTTGCCGGCGAGGACCTGGAGCTTCTGCAGTTCCTCCGGCTTCCACGGCTGCTTGTGGCGGGCGATCTTCTCGCTCATTCCGCGTCCTTCTTCTTGGCCGGAGACTTCTTGGTAGCAGGCTTTTTGGTCGCGGTCTTCTTCGCCGGGGCAGCCTTCTTGGCCGCGCCCTTCTTCTTGCCCTTGGCCGGCCCCTTGGCAGCGCGCTCGTCGATCAGGACCACGGCTTCGGCTTCGGTCAGGTCTTCCGGCTTCTTGTCGCGCGGGAGGGTGGCGTTGGTCGTGCCGTCAGTCACATAGGGGCCATAACGCCCGGCCATCAGCTTGATGTCGCCGCCCGACACCGGGTGCTTGCCGAAGACCTTGAGCGGTTCGGCTGCCTGCCGGTTGCCGCGCCCGCCAGCGTTTGCCGCAGCTTCCGCAAGCTTGACCACGGCGGCGTTCATGCCCGTATCGAACACCTCGGCGGTGGTCTTGAGGCGGGCATACTTGCCGTCATGGGCGAGATAGGGCCCGTAGCGCCCGATGCTCGCCGTGATCGGATTTCCCGTCTCCGGATGATTGCCCACCTCGCGGGGGAGCGAGAGCAGCTTGAGCGCCCATTCGAGATCGAGCTCGGGAATGTCCTTTGGGATCGAGGCGCGCTTGGCTTCCTTGCCCTCGCCCAGCTGGATGTAGGGCCCGAACCGGCCAGCGCGGCGGGTGATCTCCAGGCCGGTGGCCGGGTCCTTGCCCAGTCCTTCGTCGTCTCCGCCTTCGGCACCGCCCGGCTGGGCAAACTTGCGGGTGAACTTGCACTCAGGATAGTTCGAGCAGGCGACGAACGCTCCGAACCGCCCGCCCCGCAAGCTGAGCCGGCCTACGCCGCACTTGGGGCACTGGCGCGGATCGGTGCCGTCCGCCTGGGGGGGAAACAGGTAGTCCGAAAGGAACTCGTCCAGCGCCTCGGTCACTTCCGAGGGCTTGCGCTCCATCACCTCGTCGGACTTGGGCTTGAAGTCCTTCCAGAACTTGGCGAGCAGCGCCTTCCACTGCTCGCGCCCGCCCGAAACGTCGTCGAGCTCTTCCTCCATCCCGGCGGTGAAATCGTAGGCGACGTAGCGCTCGAAGAAGCGTTCGAGGAAGGCGGTCAACAGCCGCCCGCTCTCTTCCGCAAAGAAGCGGTTCTTCTCGGTGCGGACGTAGTTGCGGTCCTTCAGAACCTGGAGGGTGGCGGCATAGGTTGAGGGGCGGCCGATGCCGAGCTCCTCCAGCCGTTTGACGAGGCTGGCTTCTGAGTAGCGCGGCGGCGGCTGGGTGAAGTGCTGGGTGGCGTCCACGCCCTTCTTGGCCGGGCAATCGCCCTTGTTCATGATCGGCAGCAGGCCGCTCTCGTCCTCGTCGGCGTCCTGCCTGGCGTCGTGCGATTCTTCATAGACGGCGAGGAAGCCGGGGAACTTCACCACCTGCCCGGTAGCGCGCAGCTCGTGGTTGCCGGTGCCTTCGCGGAAGGTGACCGTGGTGCGCTCGATATTGGCCGAGGCCATCTGACTGGCCATGGCGCGCTTGTAGATCAGGTCATAGAGCCGCGCCTCGTCCGCGCTGCCGTAGCGATCCTTGCCGAAATCGGTGGGGCGGATTGCCTCGTGGGCCTCCTGCGCATTCTTGGCCTTGGTTTCGTAGTGCCGCGGCTTTTCGGGAAGGAAGTGCCCGGAAAAACGGTCTGAGATGGCAGCACGGGCGGCGGAGATGGCGCTCGGGTCCATCTGCACACCGTCGGTACGCATGTAGGTGATCGCGCCGGCCTCATAGAGCGTCTGCGCCACGCGCATGGTGTGGCTGGCCGAGAAGCCGAGCTTGCGGGCAGCCTCCTGCTGGAGGGTGGAGGTGGTGAACGGCGGATAGGGATTGCGGCGGGTCGGCCGGGTCTCGACTTCTTCCACGCGGAAGCTCGCGCTTTCCACCAGGGCCTTGGCCCGATTGGCCACGCCGGCATCGCCCAGGCTCAGCCGCTCCAGCTTCTGCCCGTCGAACTTGACCAGCCGCGCGGCAAACTCGGTTCCGCCCTGCTCCATCTTGGCGACGACCGACCAGTATTCCTGCGGCACGAAGACTTCGATCTCACGCTCACGCTGCACGATCAGGCGCAGGGCGACCGACTGCACTCGGCCCGCCGACTTCGCGCCGGGCAGCTTGCGCCACAGCACGGGCGAGAGGGTGAAGCCGAACAGGTAATCGAGCGCGCGGCGGGCGAGGTAGGCGTCGATCAGGTCCTGGTCGAGCTCGCGCGGGGTCTTCATCGCGGCAAGGATCGTGTCCTTGGTGATCGCATTGAAGGTGACCCGCTCCACCTCCTTGGGGAGGGCCTTGCGCTTCGCCAGCAGCTCGCGCACGTGCCAGCTGATTGCCTCACCCTCGCGGTCAGGGTCGGTGGCGAGGATCAGGCGGTCGGCCTGCTTGGCAGCATCGGTGATGTCGCGCACGCGGCTCTGCTTGTCGCCATAGAGCTCCCAGTCCATCGCGAAGTCCTCGTCCGGCCGAACGGACCCATCCTTTGCTGGGAGGTCGCGGACATGGCCATAGGAGGCCAGGACCTTATAGTCCTTGCCGAGGTACTTCTCGATGGTCTTGGCCTTGGCCGGGGACTCGACGATAACTAGCTGCATGGCGGGCTAAGGCTTCCTTACGTGTGTACGTGCGCGATGGTGGGTATGGGTTGGCCGCGCCGTCAAGTGCGATACAAGGCGGCGGTGCTATGCGAGGGGTAATCATGAATCCGGCAATTCTGGCGATTGCCACGGCGGCCTTGACCAGCGCCAATGGCGAGCAACTCAGCGGACCGGCCTTGCCCGGCTTCGTCGCCGGCTACGAAGCGGCCGATCCCCGTCACGACATGGCGATCCGCGAACAGGTGCCGCAGGGGCAGACCGTCGAACAATGGTCGCGCATGGTCACCACCCAGCGTTTCGGCGGCCTCGCGCTGCGGATCGAGGCGCTGGCCTTCGCTCAGACGCTCGGCGCAAGCATGGCCGCGAATTGCCCCGGCGCCCGGGAGACGCGACCGTCACCGGCTACGGTGTCAGGCCACCCGGCGGTGCGGCTTGAGGTCGCCTGCCCGCGGGTGCCGTCCACCGGCCAGCCGGAGACGATGCTGATGTTGGCCATTGCCGGAGACAGCGATCTCCACGTCAAGCAGGTGGCATTCCGGGGTGGGGCGACCGCCGGCGACCTTGCATGGGGTCGGCGCTATCTTGCCGGGGTAACGCTTTGCCGCCCCTCACCGGCGGCTCCGACCTGCGCCAATTGAAGTTGCTCGCAGGTGGCCGACTGCAGTCTGCCACGCAGCATCACCCACCCAAACTCACCCGTCCCGCCGCATGGCGTACCAGCCGCCCAGCCAGTTCCAGCTCCAGCAGAGCCAGTTGCACCGAGGCCGCGCTTTCGCCGGATTGGCGGATCAGCTCGTCCACGCTGACGGGGGCCGTGGTGAGCAGGCCCGCCACGTCAGCCGGCTCGGCCGGTTCCGATGTGCTGGCGGCACCGAAAGCAGGGGCTGCCTCGCGAAAGGTCGATCGCGGCTGGCCGGTGAAGCCTTCGAGCAATTCGATCACGTCTTCCGGGCGTTGGCAGAGGACAGCGCCGTCGCGGATCAGCTGGTTGCAGCCGTGCGAGCGGCTGTCGAGCGGGGAGCCGGGGATGGCCATGACTTCGCGGCCCATTTCGCCGGCAAGGCGCGCAGTGATGAGTGAGCCCGATTTCCAGGCGGCTTCCACCACCAGCGTGCCCGCCGCGATGCCGGCGATGATGCGGTTGCGCGCGGGGAAGTGGCGGGCGAGCGGCTCGGTACCGGCGGGTTGTTCGGCGAGGAGGAGGCCTTCTTGCGCGATCTGTTCCTGCAGGGCGGCATGTTCGGGGGGATAGTTGATGTCGATGCCGCTGGCGATCACGCCGATGGTGCCGCCGCCGTCCATCGCCCGGGCCAGCGCGCCCTGGTGGGCTGCCCCGTCGATCCCGCGCGCCAGGCCGGAGACGACCGCATAGCCCGCTTCGGCGAGCGCGCCGCCGAATTCGCGCGCGAGCCGCACGGCGGCCGCCGAGGCATTGCGCGCGCCGACGATCGCGACTGCGGGGCGGATGGCGAGTTCGGCGTGGCCTCGGGCGACGAGGATCGGCGGAGCGCCTTCACATTCGCGCAGGAGGGCGGGATAGTCCGCACTGTCCTCGAACAGGAAGCGGGCGCCGGCCTTGCGGACCGCGGCGATCTCGTCCGCCACGCGAGCTTCGCTCGCGGGGCGGTAGGCGGCGCCGCGGCGGCCGACGAGATCCGGCAGGGCATCGAGGGCCGCGCTGGCCGAACCGAACCGGGCGACCAGCTGGCGATAGCTGACCGGGCCGACGTAGGGCGAGCGCAGAAGGCGGATGCGGGCGAAGGCCTCCGACTGGTCCAGCGTGGCGGTGCCCCCCGACATTGGACCTACTTGCCCTTGCTGCCGACCCGCGGCTCAGTCCCCTCCCGCAGGCGGCCAATGTTGGCGCGGTGGAGCCAGAGGACCAGCGCGGTGAGACCTGCGAGCACCGCTGCTTCGGAGCGCATGCCCAGGGCCAGGGCGGCAAAGGGGGCGACGACGGCCGCGCTCATCCCGCCGAGCGACGAGATGCGGGTGATCGCCAGCATGCCGAGCCAGACGACGGCATAGGCAAGGCCGATCGGCCATGCGAGGCCGAGCGCCACGCCCATCAGGGTGGCGACGCCCTTGCCCCCCTTGAACCGCAGCCAGACCGGGAAGCAATGCCCCAACACGGCCGCCGCACCGCCGAGCGCGGCTGCGCCATCCCCAGCGAAGTGCCGTGCCAGCACCACGGCCACCGCGCCCTTGGCGAGATCGAACAGCAGGGTGGCCGCTGCCAGCCCCTTGTGCCCGGTGCGCAGCACGTTGGTGGCGCCGATATTCCCCGAACCGATCGACCGCAGATCGCCCGCGCCGGTGAGCCGGGTGAGGATCAGGCCAAACGGGATCGAGCCGAGGAGGTAGCCCGCAGCCAGCGCCAGCAAGGTTGAATTGCCGTCCATTCGATCGAATTCCCCCGGATTATGGCCCTGCTTTAGCGGCGGTCCTTGCAATCGGGCAGAGGAAATTTAGGGATACCCCCGGTATGGTCCAATCCGCCGCCCAACCTAGCCCTGCAGAGGTGCCAGAGATCGATCCGGCGGCACCCGTGCTGCTGTTCGATTCGGGCGTAGGCGGGCTTTCCGTGCTGGACGAGGTGCGCGCCCTGCTCCCGCAGGCGCCAGTGATCTATGCCGCGGATACGGCCGGCCTGCCCTATGGCAGCAAGAGCGAGGCGGAGATTGCCGCGCGGGTGTCGGGCCTGCTGGGCCGAATGACCGAGCGGCTCCATCCGCGACTGGTCTGCATTGCCTGCAACACGGCGAGCACGATTGCACTGGCCGCCGTGCGCGAAGTGCTGGAAGTGCCGATCGTCGGCACGGTTCCGGCGATCAAGCCTGCCGCCGCGTGCACGCAGACAGGCGTGATCGGCCTGCTCGGCACGGCGGCGACGATCCGCCAGGCCTATGTCGACCGGCTGGAGGCCGAGTTCGCCCAAGGCAAGACGCTGCTGCGCCATGCCGCGCCCGAGCTGGTCGGCGCGGCCGAGGCGCACCTGCGCGGCGAGGCGGTGGACCCGGCGGTCTATGCCCGCGCCGCCGAGGGCCTGCGCGCCCAGCCCGGCGGCGAGCGGATCGATACCGTTGTGCTGGCCTGCACCCATTTCCCGCTGGTCACCGACAAGCTGGCCGAGGCCTTCGGACCGGGTGTGCGGTTCGTCGACGGCGCAGTAGGCATCGCGCGGCGGATCGCCCACCTGACGCAGGGCCAGCCGTTTGCCCGGCGCGAACCCGATCTGGCCCTGTTTACCGCCCGCCTCGGCGAAGCGGCGCCGTGGGACGGGCTGCTCCCCACCCTCGCCGCGCGCGGGCTGGTGCGAACGGCCGTGTTCTGATCGCTGCGGAATGACGCATCGGCTGAACCTGTTCCTGCTCTGCCTGGCCGTTGCCGTGGCGCTGCCCTATTACTGGCTGGTCCTGCACAACCCGTCGCGCAACCTTGCGCCTGAACCGGTCCACATGGCCGATCTGCGCCGCCTGGCGGATGGGCTTCCCGGCCCCCGCCCGGCCTCGGTCACCGTAACGCTCGTCGGCTGGGACCGCACCCCGGGAACCTTGCTGGCGGCCGGGGCCGGGCTCAAGCGGCGAATGTACAGCGTCGTGTCGTTTCGCCTGGACGTGCCCGGGCAAGGCCCGATCGTGATCGATACCGGGACAACGGCGCCGCTCGCCCGCAAGGAGGGAGTGGAAGGGTTCCGCCCGCTTCGTCAGCAGCAGCTCTATTCCGACATGCGCGCGGCCAGCCACATAGTCCCAACCGACGAGAGTCCTGAAACGCTGGCCGGCCTTGCTGCGCTTGCGCAGGCGTCGAATTCCGCGATGGCGCTTACCCGCGCCCGGCTCAACCCCGCCCAGCTACCCGCCGCGACTCGCGCTGCCGGGCTACCCTGGCCCGATCGGCTCACGCTCGGCGCGGCGGTTCGCCCCGGCCCGCCACAAGTCATCGCACCGGGGGTCGTCGTGATTCCGACCGCTGCGCCGACGCCCGGCAGCCAGATGGTCTACGCGCATCTCGCCGATGGCCGCGAATACCTGTTTGCTGGCCCGGTTGCCCCCTATCCGGTGAATTTCCTCGATCTGCGCACTCGGTCCAACCTCCTCGACCTGCTCGAAGGCCACCAGGACCGCGTCGGCGCAATGCGGTGGCTGATCACCTTGCGCCAGTGGCAAAAGGAAGCGCCCCGGCTCTACGTCGTCCCCGGGCACGACCTCATGGCGCTGACCGACAAGGATGCTCCCAGCGGCATTGTCTATCGCGAATAACGCAATCGCCCTTGCGCAGAAACGCGCTGGAAATTGACCGCGCCTTCCTATATTGGCGCGGCAGACAGCGCGCCTGCTGGGCCGGCCTCGAGGACTTTGGCTGAAGTGAACTACGAGCACATTTTCAACCAGGCGATCGAGCGGCTCCATTCCGAAGGCCGCTACCGGGTGTTCATCGACATCCTGCGCAACAAGGGCGCCTATCCCAATGCGCGGTGCTTTGCCGGGCATAACGGTCCCAAGCCGATAACGGTGTGGTGCTCGAACGACTATCTCGCCATGGGCCAGCACCCCAAGGTCGTCGCCGCGATGGAGGAAGCGCTCCACAATGTCGGCGCCGGTTCGGGCGGCACGCGCAATATCGGCGGCAACACGCATTACCATATCGAGCTCGAACAGGAGCTCGCGAGCCTTCACGGCAAGGAAGGCGCCCTGCTGTTCACCTCGGGCTATGTTTCGAACGACGCCACGCTATCGACCATCGCCAAGGTGCTGCCGAACTGCGTGATCTTCTCGGACGAGCTGAACCACGCCTCGATGATCGCCGGCATCCGCAATTCGGGCGCCGAGAAGAAGGTCTGGCGTCACAACGATGTCGAGCACCTTGAGCAGTTGCTGGCCGAGACCGATCCGGAACTGCCCAAGCTGATCGCCTTCGAGAGCGTCTATTCGATGGACGGCGACATCGCCCCGATCCACGCGATCTGCGATCTGGCCGAGAAGTACAACGCGCTCACCTACATCGACGAGGTTCACGCCGTCGGCATGTATGGCGCGCACGGCGGCGGCATTTCCGAGCGTGACCAGGCCGCCCACCGGATCGACATCATCGAGGGTACGCTGGGCAAGGCCTTTGGCGTGATGGGCGGCTACATCGCGGCTGACGGCCGGATTATCGACGTCATCCGCTCCTATGCGCCGGGATTCATCTTCACCACCAGCCTCTCGCCGGTGCTGGTGGCGGGCGTTCTGGCTTCGGTGCGCCACCTCAAGGAAAGCTCGGTGGAGCGCGAGGGCCAGCAGGCCGCCGCCGAGTTCCTCAAGTCAAGCTTTGCCGATGCGGGCCTGCCCGTCATGCCCTCCGTCACGCATATCGTGCCGCTGATGGTGGGCGACCCGGTCAAAGCCAAACGGATCAGCGACATCCTGCTGGCCGAATATGGCGTCTACGTCCAGCCGATCAACTTCCCGACCGTGCCGCGTGGGACCGAGCGCCTGCGCTTCACCCCGGGGCCGAGCCACAGCGAGCAGATGATGCGCGATCTGACGGCTGCGCTGGTGGAAATCTGGGACCGGCTGGAGCTCAGGCTCGCCGCCTGAGCCGGTGCCACCCACGATTAAGCTTCGGTAATACCCGCAACGATCGCTCGCCTCTGGCGTTTGCTCCCTGTTGCCTCCCGGTTGCTCCGGGAGACAGTTTCGGCAACGAACGCAGGAAAGGCACTCCCATGAACAAGCTTCTCGCTCTCGGCGCGATGGCGCTGTCGCTGGCGCTGGGCGCCCCGGCCATGGCCCAGATGGATAACATGCAGGGACCTGGCGGCACTACGGTGACCCGCACGGTCGACCGGCCCGACGGCTCCCGAACGGTGGTCCGCCGCTCGATGAACGAGGGTGGCGACCGGACCGTGGTACGCCGCACCATGCATGATGACGGCACCCGCACGGTCGTGCGCCGGACCGTCGTGCGGCATGAAGTCGGCAACACCGGCTGGCACCGTCGCCACCGTGAATGTGCCACGCGCTGGCACCACCACCGCCGCGTAACCCGCTGCTGGACCCACTGATCCGGCGAGCAAACCGGGGGCGCTCCGCACGAGTGGAGCGCCCCCGCTTTCCATTCAGATGGGGTCGCAGAACGAACCGCTATACTTGGCGCACGGAAACGATATCATCCCCATAGTGCGCCGGATCAACCGGCCGGGGGAGAACAGGCATGGCAGTCACCGACCACGTCGATTTCAACGGCTTCATGGAAGGCGTGAAGCGCCGCAATCCTCATCAACCCGAGTTCGTGCAGGCCGTCCAGGAAGTCGCCGAGGACATCTTCGATTTCATTGACGATAAAGAGGAATACCACTCTCAGCAGATACTGCGCCGCATCGCTGAGCCTGACCGGATCGTTTCTTTTCGGGTCTGCTGGGAGGACGATGCCGGCAATGTCCGCGTTCAGCGTGGGTGGCGCGTGCAGAACAACAACGCCATCGGCCCCTACAAGGGCGGCATCCGCTTCCATCCCTCGGTCACCGAGTCGGTGCTCAAGTTCCTGGCCTTCGAGCAGACCTTCAAGAACGCGCTGACCGGGCTCCCCATGGGCGGCGGCAAGGGGGGCTCGAACTTCAACCCCAAGGGCAAGAGCGTCCGCGAGATCATGCGCTTCTGCCAGTCGTTCATGACCGAGCTCTACCGCCACATCGGCGCCGACGTCGACGTTCCGGCCGGCGATATCGGCGTGGGCGGGCGCGAGATCGGCTACATGTTCGGCCAGTACAAGCGCATCACCAACCAGTTCACCGGCGTGCTCACGGGCAAGGGCCTGGAATACGGCGGCTCATTGATCCGGCCGGAGGCGACCGGTTATGGCGCGGTCTACTTCCTCGCCAACATGCTGGCGACCAAGGGTGAGGACCTGACCGGCAAGACTGCGGTGATCTCAGGCTCGGGCAACGTAGCCACCCACGCCGCCGAAAAGATCGTGCAACTTGGCGGCAAGGTGCTGACTCTCTCCGATTCGGGCGGCTTCGTTTATGATCCCGACGGGTTCACCCAGGACAAGATCGACTGGGTGAAGACCCACAAGACCCACCGCCGCGGCCGGATGGAAGACTATATAGCGGCTTTCCCGAAGGCCGAATTCCACGCAGGGAAAACCCCATGGGGCGTCAAGTGCGACGTTGCCCTGCCCTGCGCCACGCAGAACGAACTGCTGGGCGAGGATGCGAAGGTACTGGTCGCCAACGGCTGCCGCGCCGTTTCCGAAGGCGCCAACATGCCGACGGACCTTGCCGGCGTGCACGTGTTCCGCGCGGCCAAGCTGCTCTACGCTCCGGGCAAGGCCGCCAATGCCGGCGGCGTGGCCGTATCGGGCCTGGAAATGAGCCAGAACTCCGAACGCCGCGCCTGGAAGGAGGAAGAACTCCAGCAGATGCTCAAGGACATCATGGCCGGCATCCACAAGTCGTGCGTCACCTATGGCGATCAGGGCGGCGGGTATATCGACTATGTGAAGGGCGCGAATATCGGCGGCTTCAAGAAGGTCGCCGACGCCATGCTGGCCTTCGGGGTGGTGTGAGCGAGGTGGCGCAAGGGACCGAGGGGGCCGCCGCACCGGCGGCTCCCGTCTACACCCAGAACGCCTATCACATGGTCCGCACGGCGGTGCAGGCCAATCTCACGCTGAGCCAGATGGCCGACCAGAAGGCCTCGATCCTGATGGGCGCGACCTTCGTGGTGTTCACGCTCAGCGTGGGGCAGGCCAGCAAGGGCCCGGTGCCCCACGCACTGCTCGTACTCGGCGCCGCCGCCCTCGTCTCGGCAATGTTCACGATCTGCGCGCTGATGCCCTCCGTCGCCGCGCCGAAGGGAGAGGTCGCGGAGACTGACAACCTCCTGTTCTTCGGCATCTATTCGAAGCTTTCGGAAGAGGAATTCACCGCCCGCGTCATCCCGCTGCTCACCAGCGACGAGGCGATCTGGCGGGCCATGCTGCGCGACATGCACCAGAACGGCGTGGTCCTTGCCCGCAAGAAATACCGGCTTCTTGGCTATGCCTACCGGGCGTTTCTGGTCGGCCTGGTGCTGACCGTGATCGTTTTTTTGGGGGAGCGGGTGGGCTGAGATCGACGCGGCTCCCGCCAATGACGTTGCCGTAAAACTCAGCAGATCCGGCGTGGAACGCTCACTTCACCCCCAGCACCCCCGCTTCCTGACGGAGCCGCGCCGCCTGGCCCGGATTGGTTGCGACGGCGTCCCTGAGCGCCTGGCCCGCCTTGTCCGGCTGGCCGAGCGTGGCGCGGCTGCGGATCAGCATGAGCCAGCCGTCGGGATTCTGGGGATTAGCCTTGAGCTTGCCCTCGAGCCGGGCGACCATACCTTCGGCCATCTCGCGCTGCTGGCTGGGCGGGATCGAACCGGCGGCCTTGAGATCCATCGCCGTGGGCCCCGGGATGCCCTGGGCCACCACCGGCATGCCGGGCGGGGCCGGAGGGCCCATCCCGGCCCCCTGCCCCGCCGGCGCTGCCGGTTGCTTCACCGCGGCGAGGCGGCTGGCGACGTCGATCTTGTGGATCTTGCCGACCTGCTCGATCGTGCGCCTGAGATCTGCCTCCCACGGCGCGCCAGGCGGCGTATCGGCCAGCAGGGCCAGCCAGTCGCCGATGGCGCCCTGGTGATCGCCGCCTAGGTCCTTGTTCACGGCCAGGAAATAGCGGGCCCGGGGGTCCTTCGGATCGATCGCAGCGGCCTTGCGGAAAGCGTCGAGCGCTGGGGCCGGCATCGGCTCCTGCCGGCTCGCCATGACCAGCGCCTCGCCCAGCGCCGACCATACCACCGCAGTTTGGGGGGCAAGCCCGGCCGCCTTCTCATAAGCGCGCGCCGCATCGTCGAACCGGCCCGCATCGAAATACCCCGCGCCGAGCGCCCTCTGCGCGCCGATATCCTGTGGATTGTCACGCGCCGCCTGTTCGAGCGCGGCCAGCGGATCGGCCGCGCCCGAGGCGCTTGCGGCGACCTCGCTGCCGGGCATTGTGGGCGAATTCGTGCGGGTTAGGGTCCAGGCGACGGCAAAACCGGCGACCAGCGCCGCGCCAGCAAGAAGGATTCGGGCCGGCTTCATCGCACTTGTAACTCCCTGCGCTTCGCGTTCATAAGCATCCCGTCACGTTGGCAGTAATTCGCCGCAGCCTTGGCGCCGCTTACGGGATTAGCGGCAAGGGTTACCGGTTGGCAATTGCGCGGCTATTGCCCGCGACAACAGGTGGGGGGCAAATTGGCAGAGCGGGTACGCATTGCGATCGTGGGATCGGGCCCGGCCGGCCTGAGCGCCGCCGCGCGCGCGGCTGAGCTGGGCCTCAGCCACGTTCTGCTGGAAAAGACTGACCACCTCTCGGATACGATCTACAAGTACCAGAAGGGCAAGCACGTGATGGCGACTCCCGCCAGCCTCGTGCTCCGCTCCGATTTCGATTTCGAGGCCGGCAAGCGCGAGGCGATTCTCGGCCGCTGGAACGAGCAGGCAGCCGCGGCCGGGGTCAACGTGCGCTACAATTCTGAAGTGGTGCGCATCACCGGTGAGAAGGGGGCCTTCGAACTGGCGCTGGGCGATGGCGCCAGCGTGGCGGCCGAGGCGGTGATCCTCGCCATCGGCACCCAGGGCAACCCCAACCGCATGCGCTGCACCGGCGGCGACCTGCCCCACGTGCAGTATCAGCTCGACGATCCCGGCGAATATGTCGACGAACATATTGTCGTGGTCGGGACCGGCGACGCGGGTATCGAGAACGCGCTTGGCCTTGCGGCCGATGCGGCGCAAGGCAACGTCGTCTCGATCCTCAACCGCGGGGCCGACTTCGCCCGCGCCAAGTCGGCCAATGTCAAGCTGCTGCAGGAAGCCGCCGCCGCCGGGCGGATCGCCATCCGGCTCGAAACCTCGCCCGCCGAGGTGCGGGAGGGCGAACTGGTATTAGATACGCGCGACGGGCAGGAAACCATCCGCTGCGATCGGATCATCGCCCGCATGGGCTCGGCCGCGCCGCGCGCCTTCGTCGAGGCTTGCGGAATCGAGTTCACCTCGCCCGACCGCGAGGCTTTCCCCGTGCTCTCGCCGGTATTCGAGACAGCCAAGCCGGGGATTCACGTGATCGGCGCGCTGGCCGGCTATCCGCTGATCAAGCACTGCATGAACCAGGGCTATGACGTGGTTGAGTTCCTCAACGGGAACACCACGCTGAAGCCAGCGGACGAGCCGATCCTAGCGGACAAATTCGCCCCCCTCCCCGGCAGCCGTTCGGTCGAGGACTGGCTTGCCCTGTTCGGCAGCCGCATCGAGATCTTCCGCGAACTGTCCACCCTCCAGCTGCGCGAGCTGATGCTGGACAGCGACGTGCGCGCCTTCGCCCCCGGCGAGGCCGTGTTTGAGCGCAACGAGCCGGGCTCCTCGCTGTTCTGCATCGCGGAAGGCGCCGTGGGGGTGGAGGTCAATCCGGCCGATCCGTCGATCACGGTGCCCATCGGCGAAGGTTCGATCTTCGGCGAAGTGGGCCTGATTTCCGGCCGCCGTCGCGGGGCAACCGTTCGGTCCACGGCCCCGCTGATCGTGGTCGAGCTTTCGCGCAACGCGGCCCTCAAGCTGATCGCCACGGCGCCCGCCGCCGGACGCGCCGTCACCCGCATTTCGATCGAACGCCAGCTGCTGCAGATCTTCGGCTCGGGCCTGACCCGCGAAGACGTGGCCGAACTGGTCGAAGGCGCCGAGGTGAAGATGGTCCGCGCCGGCGAGGTCGTGCTGGCCGAGGGCGATGAAGGCCAGGATGTCTTCATCATTCGCCGCGGCTCGATGATCGTGCAGAAGGAGCTCGGCGGAAAGCCGGTCTTCCTCTCCTACGTCCCCGCCGGATCCTACATCGGCGAGATGGCGCTGATCGACAAGGCGCCGCGATCGGCCACGGTCAAGGCGGCGATCCGTTCGGAAGTAATCCGCCTGCCGGGCGAGGCTTTCGCCCGACTGCTGGAGAAGAAACCCGACCTGCTGCGCAAGGCCAGCGCCGACATGGACAAACGGCGCGAGGTCAACGCCTTCATCGAAGGGCGCAAGGACAGCTTCGGCGGCGCGGTCGACATGTATTCGGCCACGGCGCAGTTCCTGATCGACAACGGGATTGGCGAGGCCACCGACGTTCTCCTGATCGACGAGAAGCTGTGCGTCGGCTGCGACAATTGCGAGAAGGCCTGCGCCGACAGCCATGAAGGCCTTTCCCGCCTCAACCGCGAAGCCGGCAAGACCTATGCGCACCTCCACGTGCCGACGAGCTGCCGGCATTGCGAACACCCGCACTGCATGGCCGATTGCCCGCCCAACGCGATCCGCCGCGGGCCGGACGGCGAGGTGTTCATCGACGATACTTGCATCGGCTGCGGCAATTGCCAGCGCAACTGCCCCTATGGCGTGATCCGGATGGATTCGGTGCCCCCAAAGAAGCCCTCGCTGCTCTCCTGGCTGCTGTTCGGCAGCGGACCCGGGCCGGGCGAGCCCAGCTACAAGTGGCGCAAGAAGCATGCCTCGGGCGAAGCGCCTAAGAAGGCGATCAAGTGCGACATGTGCTCCGGGATTGAGGGCGGACCGGCCTGCGTGCGGGCATGCCCGACCGGGGCGGCCCTGCGCGTGTCGCCGGAAGCATTCCTTTCGGTCGCCCGCCTTGCCGAGGAAGCCGAGTGATGGCGAGCACACCGGCCCCCCGTAGCACGCCGGGCGGCGCCCAGACCGGCCGCAAGGTTTCCGCCGACCATGAAGGTTTCCTGCGCCACCGCTCGTTCCGCTGGCTGAAACTGGCGGCCGTGCTGTGCGTGGTGGCGATCCTCGCCTATGCGCTGGTCGACGTGCAGCCGCATCCTAACGGCGGTTCGTGGCTCGGCTACACCCTTGGCACGATCGGGGCCGGGCTGATCGTCTGGCTCGCCCTGCTCGGCGTGCGCAAGCGGGCGATGACGCCCGGAGCCTGGTCCTTGAAGGCGTGGACCTCGGCCCATGTCTATCTCGGCCTAAGCCTGATCGTCGTGGCGACGCTGCACACCGGCTTCCAGTTCGGCTGGAACGTCCACACGCTCGCCTATGTGTTGATGATGCTGATCATCGCCTCGGGCGTGTGGGGCATCGCGGTTTATGCGAGCTTGCCTGCCGCGCTCAGCGCCAATCGCGAGGAGTTGACACGCGAACAGATGATCGAAGGCATCCGCGCGGTGGACCGGCAGCTGCACGCCGCAGCCCAGCCCCTGCCCCACGACCAGGCCGAACTGGTCCAGGCCGCGCTGGAGCAGGACCTGTTCGCCGGCGGGCTCGCCACGCGGCTCTCGGGGACCTGGCGCAATTGCGCCACGGCGCGGGCGATTGATCGCTTCGCCCTTGCCGGGCCGGGCGACGAGGCGGCCGAGAAGGTGGAGAAGCTGCTGATCCGCCGCAAGGCCCAGTTGGACCGGTTGCGGCGGCAAATGCGCCTGCGCGCCATGCTCGAAGTGTGGCTGTTCATCCATGTGCCGGCGACCATCGCGCTGCTTGCGGCGCTGGCCGCGCACATCATCAGCGTCTTCTTCTACTGGTGAGGGGCATCCCATGACTTTCCGCCTCCGCACCGTATCCACCACCGCCGATGGCCGCCGAATCGTTCGCGACAAGGACGTCTCGCAGGATGCGCTGACCATCGGCCGCGCCGCCGAGAACGACATTCACCTGCCCGATCTCGCGGTCGAGCCCCGTCATGCGCGGTTGGCCTTGCAGGGGCAGCGCGTCAGCGTCGAGGCCACCGGCTCGCTTGGCTTCGTGCTCGACGGGCAGAAGCTGCGCAGCGTCGCGATCGATCCTCGCACCGGCGGCGAACTGCGCTTCGGGTCGACCCGGATCCTCGTCGGCGAGGAAGAGGGCGTCGTCCTGCTGACAGTCGAACCCATCGCCGGCGAGGCCGAGCCGGAGCAGGACGGCATGGCCCTCGCCGCGGTCCTCCCGGGCAAGCGGCGGCTGGCGTGGATCCTTGCCGGCCTGATCCTGGCGTTGTTCCTCGCCCTGCCGGTCGCCAGCTACCTGATGCGCGCGCCCGACGTGAAGCAGAGCCACGTCGTGGGCGATGGAGCATGGACTCCGGGCGCGCTCAGCCTTGCCCACCACCAGCTTGAGGGCAAGTGCGAGGCCTGCCACGTCAAGCCGTTCCAGTCCGTCCGCAACGAGACCTGCATCAGCTGCCACAAGGGCGTGCACGACCATGCCGACGAGGCGCGGCTGGCCATGGCCCGAGCCGAGCCGGGGCTTGGTGGCAAGTTCCTGGCGAAGGTGGCCCATACCTTCGGCAAGGAGGGCGCGGGCGCCTGCATGGATTGCCATCGCGAGCACGAGGGCATGACCAGGATGGCGCCGCCGGCGCAGCAGTTCTGCGCCGATTGCCACGGATCGCTCAAGGACCGGTTGGGCGACACCAAGCTCGGCAACGCCGCAGATTTCGCCACGCTCCACCCCCAGTTCGCTCCCGCCGTGGTGACAAACGCGGCCGCGGGCACCGTCCAGCGCCTGTCGCTCGACGCCAACCCGCGCGAGAATTCAGGACTGGCCTTCCCGCACAAGCTCCACCTCGATCCGCGCGGCGGCGTGGCGAAGATGGCGGCGACGCTGGCGGCGGACAAGGGCTATGGCCAGAACGGCCTGGCCTGTGCCGATTGCCACCGCCCGACCGAGGACGGCGTGCGGTTCAAGCCCATCGTCATGGAGCGCGATTGCGAGGCCTGCCACAGCCTGGTCTATGACAAGGCCGGCCCGGTGTTCCGAAAGCTGCGCCATGGGGACGTGGATCAGGCGCTCGCCGATGTGGCGATCGCCGGCAACACCACCCAGCCCGTCGTCACCGGCCGCGCTCGACCCGGCGAATATGGCGCAAACCAGCTCTACTTCGCCCGGTTCACCCGGCCGGTGGGCGGCGGGCTGGTTGGCGGCATGCTCGGCAAGGACGGCATCTGCGGGGAGTGCCACACTGCCACGGTGAAAAATGGCCGTCCGGCGGTCGTGCCGGTGAAGCTGCCGGCCCGCTACATGGCACACGGCTGGTTCGACCATGCCTCCCACAAGCAGGCCAGGTGCACGGAGTGCCACGCGGCGACCGGCTCTACGTCGTCGACCGACGTGCTGCTGCCCAAGGTGGCTGAATGCCGCACCTGCCACATCGGCGAACAGCGCACCGGCTTGTTTGCCCCCAAGGGCAAGGTCCCCTCGGGCTGCGCCATGTGCCACGTCTACCATCCCACCGGAGCGGCCCCGCCGCTCTCCCGCCACCGCAAGAGCTGATCGGGAGAACGGGATGCTGGTCGCGCAGATCACCGACATCCACATCGGGTTCGACAAGGGCAATCCCGATGAGCACAACATGCTGCGCCTGCGCGCGGTGGTCGATCATCTGGTGAATGGCCCCAACCGGCCCGACCTGCTGCTGCTGAGCGGCGATCTCACGGAGGACGGCGCCCCGGAAGATTATGCGCGGCTGGTTGCGGCCCTGGCCCCCTGCCCCTTCCCGATCTGGCCGATGACCGGCAACCACGACGATCGCCAGGCCCTCTTGAACGCCTTCCCACACACGCCCAATTCGCCCGATGGTTTCGTGCATTACGTCCTCGATCACGGCGCGCTGCGACTGATCCTGCTGGATACGCTGGAACCGGGGCGCCACGGCGGCGGCTTTTGCGAGGTTCGCGCGCCCTGGCTGGCGGCGCGGCTGGCCGAGGCGCCCGACCGGCCGACGCTGGTTGCCCTGCATCATCCCCCGTTCGCCGCCGGCATCCCGTGGATGGACACCGACCCGCGCGAGCCATGGGTGGCGCGCCTTGCGGCGAGCCTGGCTGGGCACCCTCAGGTCAAGGGCCTGGTCTGCGGGCACCTGCACCGCACCATCCTGTCCCACTGGGAGGACCTGCCGGTACTCGTCTGCCCCTCGACCGCACCGGCCGTGGGACTGGACCTTACCCCACTGGACCCCGATCGCCCCGACCAGCGCAAGCTGATCACCGACGAACCGCCGGGCTACTGCCTCCACTGGTGGACGGGCGGCGAAGTCGTCACCCACTTCGAATATGCCGGCGACTACCGGACCTTTGCGCGATTCGATGAAAAGCTGCAGCCGATGATCCGCGAGATGATCGCCGAGCGGCCTGAGGGCTGATTATCCCCGCGATGGTGGCCGCATAAAGGCCGCGGCCGCGGCGGTCCCGACCAAGTCCTTAAAGTGCGGCGGATCGGAACTATCTTTCCCGTCGTGAGCACAAAAGAAAAGTGCCCCGGAGGTCCGGGGCACCTGTCGGAGGGGATTTCACCCCCCATTATTAACCAATCCGAATCGGATCAGGTGCTTCGCACTCCGACTGATTCGCATTAGCCCCTGTTCCGCAATGCCCCGGAAAACCGAGGATTCACGGGATATTACTTGTTAGTCGGCCAAAAAGCCAGCCACCACAACATATGAGCCTCCTTCGGATTTCCGAAGGCCCATGGTTAACACCAGCTTTCGTGGTTAACAAGTGGTTAAACCCGCCCGCGTTGACTCTGCTCCTTTGCGGTGTAGCGGGCGCGCAACTGCGCCAGGGTTTCGGGGCGACCGATATAATAGCCTTGTCCGGAATCGCAGCCGAGTTTGCGGAGAAGGTCGAAAGTAGCGAGATCCTCAATGCCTTCGGCTACCACGGTTTGCCCCAGCGCATGAGCCAAACGGACGGTGCTACTCACGATGTGCCGCTCGCGCTCATGATGGACAACACGCGAAACGAACTCCCGATCGATCTTAAGCTCGTCGCTCGGCAGTTCGGCGAGATAGAGCAGCGAAGCCTCGCCTGTTCCGAAATCGTCGATCGAAAGGCGAAAGCCCAAGGCCTGCAGTTGTCGCAGGTTGTGGATTGCCGCTGGCCGATCACCCAGATGGGCTGTTTCGGTCACTTCCACTGTCAGCAGACTGCAGTCGATGCCGCTGCGTCGGACAATCTCAGTGACGGAACTGATGAGTCCCGGCTTGTCCACCAGCTGGGCGGAAAGGTTGATGCTGGTCTGGAACCTGGGGCCGACGGCGTTGAATTCCTCCGCTGCGCCGATCGCCTGTTCAAGCACCCAATAGGTCAGCGCATCGATGCGGCCTGCGCGTTCGGCCTGCAGAATGAACTCATCGGGACGGATCGGCCCGCGCACGGGATCGTTCCAGCGGATCAGGGCCTCGGCGCCCGATATACGGGCCTCGCGATAGTCCCACTGCGGTTGGTAGGCCAGCCAGATATCGCCATTGCGCATACCCTCATCGATGCGGGCCAGCAGCGACAGCTCCCAGGCGGCGTTCGCCAGGCGATCGGCCTGGAACAGTTCGACCGGCCGCCCATGCCGCAGCGCCTCCGAGGCACTGGCCAGCGCAGTATTGATCCGCGACTGGGCATCCAGCTTGTGGTTGCGATCAAGCCCGAAATGGACGGTCGTATCGAACATGTGACCACCCACCAGCAGGGGCGCGGCAAACAGGGCCCGCATGCCTTCCAGATGATCCAGCTGCTGATCCGGCTCCCGCGCCGGCTCTGCCCAGGCGAAGAACCCGGCTTCGCCGTGGTGAATCGTCCGCGCGCCGCAGCCCACCGCAAAGCGGCGGGCGATCTGCCGGGCGCATTCGCCGTGAAGTTCCGGAGGGATGGAAGCGAGAAACTCTTCATAGCGAGCGATGACGCCCACAACCACGTCGGCCTCAGCTAGGGCCTTTTCACTGGCTAGGGCAACGAAGTTAGGGAGACCCGACTGGCTGGTTTCGCGGACCTTGCGCCGCCATTTGAGCCACATCCGCGTACCGAAGAAAACAACAATGGCGAGCAAGGTTTCGCAGCTCGACATGAAGACGCCATAGGACTGTAAGATGGCGGGAATCATCACGGCTGTGACAACCACGCCCAACAGTGCGCCGCGGCGGGCCAACGATTGCCGCAATCGCATGGCTCCAAATACTGCGACCGCAAATACGATCAGCAGCGGAAACCCGTTCAACGGAGTGATCAGCCCATGGCGCAGTCCGCTGGCAGCGGCGATATCGACATACACGGGATCCCGCCATCCTGCCCCGTAGTAACCCAGCACCCCGTCTGGCGCATTGCGAACATGGCTAACGACAACTGTTCGCCCCCGCAGCCATTCAGTTCCGGTTTTGCCGTTCAGGAGATCAGGTGCCGAGATCGTACGAACTGATAGTGGGCCTACATGAAAGTCCGGAACAAAGCTTCGGTTTGCGGGAACAGCGACGCCGGCTAGAGCCGCGCTCAACGCAGGGTATGTCCGCGAACTGTAAGAGAACGCACCAGCGGATTTTTCAGCGAACATCCACAGGTTGGTCTGCCAGGCGGAGACCGCAACCCGAACTTTCGAACGCTCAAACTCCGGTGGAATGTGGAGGGCAATCTGGCCAAAAGGAGAATATACTCCCCGCACCACCACCGTCACCCGGTCCCCCATCGCCGCAATCTGTTGCGTCAAAGATGGATCTAAGGGCGAATCGCTGCGGCGGTCCAGAAACACCGCCCGTGGCCCGGCATCGGCAACTTTGCGCAAGACGCGGGCGTCATCCCCCGCAGTCCATGCATGCCCATCGATGCGCCGGCCATCGTCAACTCTGACTAGCACGAAGGAAGGATCGACCTTTTCCACTGCCGGAAAAACGAACCGAGTATTCCAGTAAGCCTGATTGAGGATGTGACCCAGCGCAACCCAGCCGACCATCCAGGCCAGCACGGCGATAATCACCCAGGGTTGCTTCAAAAACGCGCGCATCGTTCGCCTGTCTGGCTCCAGATGGCCTGGGAGTAGGGCAAATGGTTTAAAAAGGACTTACCATTGGTCCCGATGTGGGATTCCCGCGTCGATCGAGACAGGCAGGGCCAGATCTACAGCCCCAGGTGGGTCAATGAACGGTCGAGCATCAGCAGTTGCCACAGGAGCCGCGAATGGTCGCTGCGGCCGGCGATGTGGGCTTCGGCCATGCCTGCCACTGCCGCCGGATCGAGCCAGCCGGTGCGCGCGAGCGTGGTGCTGCCGGCAATGGCGCGGGCGGCAGTGGCGAGCGGGCCGCGCAGCCATTGGGCGATGGGGGTGACGAAGCCCTGCTTGGGCCGCATCAGGATATCCTCGGGCAGATAGCGGCGCATGGCCTGTTTCATCAGCCACTTGCCCTGGGTGCCGCGGATGCGCAGCCCTTCTGGCAGGCGAGCGGCGAATTCGACCAGACGGTGGTCGAGCAGCGGCTCGCGCGCTTCGAGGCTCACCGCCATCGACGTGCGGTCAACCTTGGTCAGAATATCGCCCGGCAGCCAGAAGGTCAGGTCGGCATATTGCGCCCGGTCGAGCGCCGAGCGCGCCGGTGCATGAGCCATGGTTTCCAGCAAAGGCTGTTCGGCCCGATAATCGCGGCGCAGGCGCTGGAATTCCGGGGTGTAGAGCCGGTCGCGCTGGTCGGGCGTGGTCACGGCCAAGGCGCGGGCATAGGCGGCATCAGCAGGTTCGGAAAGTGCCAGGAGGGTAGTCTTGGCCCGCAGCGGACGGGGGGCCCAGTCGGCCTTGGGCCAGATCGCGCCGAGGCCGCCGAACAGCGGCGCGCGCAAGCCCTGGGGCAGCAGCTGTCGCAGCCGGTCCTCGTGGCGGTGGAACCGCTGGCGCCGATAACCGGCCAGCGCCTCGTCTGCCCCATCACCGGAGAGGGCGACCGTCACCGTCTCGCGCGCCAGCTGGCAGACCCGCCAGGTCGGCAGGGCCGAGGCATCGGCAAAGGGCTCGTCGAACATGGCCGCGAGTTGCCCGATGGCGCCGAAATCGTCAGGAGAAACGGCGCGGGCGTGATGGTCGGTGGCAAAGCGGTTGGCGACCTGGCGGGCATAGGCGCTCTCGTCCAGCCCCGCCTCGGCAAAGCCGATCGAGCAGGTCTTGACCGGGCTGCCCGACATCTCGGCCATCAGGGCGACGACGCTGGAGCTGTCGACCCCGCCCGACAGGAAGGCGCCGAGCGGAACGTCGGCGACCATGCGCGAGCGGACCGCCTCGCGCAGGTGATGGAGCAGCTCGGCCTCGAGATCGGCGGCGCTCTCGCGCCGGCGGTCGGCGAACGACGGTTCCCACCAGCGCACCGGTGCCGGCAGCGGCGAACCGTGGCGGAGCAGCAGGTAATGCCCGGCGGGCAGCTTGTGGACGCCTTTGAGGATCGCGCGGTGATCGGGCACGTATCCCCAGGCGAGATAGTCCTCCACCGCCAGCGGATCGATCTCGCGGCGCAGCAGGGGATGGGTGAGCAGGCCCTTGAGCTCGGAGGCGAAGGCCAGGCTGCCATCGCTGAGCGCGGCGTAGTGGAGCGGCTTGACGCCCAGCCGGTCGCGCGCAAGGAACAGCGTGCGCTGGGCTAGGTCGTAGAGCGCAAAGGCGAACATGCCATTGAGCCGTGAAAGGCAAGCGGGGCCCCATTGCTGCCAGGCGGCGAGGATGACCTCGGTGTCGCCATCGGTGCGGAACACGGCACCCCGCGCGGCCAGCTCGGTGCGCAGTTCGCGGTAGTTGTAGATCTCGCCGTTGAAGACGATCACTGCCCGGCCATCGGCCGCGTGCATCGGCTGGGGGGATCCGGCAAGGTCGATGATCGAGAGGCGGCGGTGGCCCAGGCCCACGCCCGGCACGGTCCACACCCCCGCCCCGTCGGGGCCGCGATGGACCATGGCATCGCACATCCGCTCGACCCGTGAGGGGTCGACCGGCTTGGGCGTGGTCAGGTGGAAAAGGCCGGCAATGCCGCACATGATTCGCGGTTGCCTAGCGGAGCCCGGCCAGGCGGTCCATCCACGGTCCGAGCGGACCGGCCGACCGGCGGAACGCCTCGAGGGTGGCAGCCTGGGCCGCTTCGGGTTGCTGGTCGGTTGAAAGGATGAGCAGCATGGTCGGCGCCGGACGCAGGATCAGGCGGTCGCGAATGTTGGCCAGCTTGAGGCGGGCATTGCTGCCGGTAAGCAGGCTGTCGGTACGGTAATAGGTCTCGGCGAGCCGGGGCACGGTGCTCTTGCCGAGCAGGCGGTCGGCCTTGCCGTCGGCGAGTGCAGGCCCGGGCGCGCGCCAGTCCCATCCGCTTTCGGGGACCAGCGCCCCCTGCCCGAACCCGCCGGCCTCCCGCCCTTCGGACTGGCTGGAATATAGGGCGAAGAACACGTCGACCATGCGCCCCTCGCCATCGGCATAGCGGCCGAGCAGGCGATGATTGGCGCCGCTGGCACGAGGTTCCCACCACAACGCCGGCGTGTAGCCGACCCGGTGCCAGCCCGGCACCTCCGGCAGGAACACCTGCCGCGGCACGGGCGCCTCAAGCCGGTCGGCAGCCCGCGACCAGGCCTGTCCGCCAAGCACCAGCGCGCCGAGGGCAGCCAGCACCACCGTCGAAGGCAGCCGCAGCGCGGCGAGCCGGGTGAGCAGAGGCGAGGCCTCGATCGCGGCGACGTCGACCAGCTGCGCATCGGCAGGCCGATCAAAAAATCGCCAGGCGACGGCCAGCACCATGGCAATGACGATCGCAAAGAAGATCCAGCCGTAGACGATGTGATCGAAGCCGCCCGCCCAGGCGACGCCCATCGTCTGCGCCGCATATATCGTGCCCCAGGCCCGCACTCCATTGGCGAGAACCGGAACCACCACGGCGAGCGCGAGAAAGCCCGCGCGCCGCCACGCACTGGCGAAGCACAGGTGGCTGATCAGCACGCCCAGCGCGATCATCGCGATGAGGAACTTGATGCCGGAACAGGCCTCGGCCACCTCGAACAGCCCGGCGGGCGTATCGATAAACACCCCGTCGATCGCCGCCGGAATGCCGGAAAGGTGGACCAGTGCGATGGTCAGCTGGGCGGTAATGGTCTGCAAGGGCGGGATCAGCTCGTCGCCGAAGGGCACGAGGAAGGCCATGTAGCCGAGTGGGAAGGCCAGGGCCCAGCCCACGCGGGGGCCGAGAATGGTGAGGACGAGCGCGCCCAGCATGGCCACTGCGGCGGTCTGGCGGGCAAGGTCGAAACCCGCGAACGAGCCAAGCACCCACAGGACCGTCGCCCCCGCGAACACAGCCAACCCGGGCCACCACGCAGTAGGCGCCAACCGCGCGAGTTCACCCCGGCGCTGCCACACCAGCCAACCGACGATCGGGGGGACGAGGACGACGTGGTTGTAGGTGGAGGTGTTCCACCATTGCCCGGCCATGGCGCGCCAGTCCTCGGCAAACACGGCGAACAGGACCAGCGCGGCTCCGGCAAACATGGCCAGCGGCGCGCGCCAGGGCGTCGGCAGATCCGCGGCGAACCAGCGCGGCCGCCAGACCGGGACAACGGCATCAGGCGGCATCACGGGCCTCCCCGGCCGCGCGGCCCAGCAAACCCGCCACTGGCGCCAGCATGGCCGCCCATTCATGATTTGCCGTCACCTGCGCCCGGGCCGTCCTGCCCATCTCCCCGGCGGCGTGCCGATCCTGAGCCAGGCGGATAACCGCCGCCGCGAGCGCGTCGTCATCGTCGACCATGGCCATGGCCTGCCCGGCAGGGGCCGCGATGCCGGTGGCGGCAGCCGTTGTCGCGACGACCGGCAAGGCCATGGCCATCGCCTCGAGCACCTTGTTCTGCACCCCGCGCGCAATCTCGAGCGGCACGAGAGCAATGTCCGCGGCACGCAGCCAGGGCCGGATATCGTCGACCCTGCCCCAGACGTGACAGCCGTTGGTGCCATGCAGCGCCATGACGTCGGCCGCTGGCTTGCGGCCGACCACGTGGAAGGTCGCTGCGGGCAAGACCCGGCGCACCAGCGGCATGATCCGGCTGGCCGCGCGGACCACGGCGGCGACATTGGGTGGGTAGTCCATCTGCCCGGTGAAGATCACACGAGGGCCGGGCATGGCGGCCATCCGCGGCTCGGGGGCGACCGCCTCGGGATCATAGGCCGCGACATCGATGCCGTTGCCGATGGCGACTACCTTGCAGCGGCCTTGCCGGTCCGGGCCAAGGCGCGTGCGGAACAGCTCGGCTTCCGGCTCGCTCACCAGCAGGCTGGCATCGGCGCGGGCGGCAAGTCGGCCTTCCTCGGCCCGGAGCAGGCGGTCCTCGCGGGCGTGGACCCAGCTCATCGGTCCGCGGGCCGCCGCCGCATAAGCTCCGAACTTGGCCGAATCCACGTCGACGAAATCGACGACGAGCGGCCCGGTCCAGCCAGCCGGGACATATTGCCCCATCTGACCGGAAAACACCACGATGGCCGCCAACGGGCGGGTGGCGGCCACCCGATCGACATAGGCCTGCAGCCGCCCATCGGCAAAAGCGGCGAGGCTGACCGGCCGGCCGGTCGCCAGCGCCGCGAGGCCCGCCAGCGGCAGGGGCCGGCTACGCGGGACGAGGCAGTGGGACTGCGCAAGGGCGGCAAGTTCGCCCTCGTGCGCGGCGTCGGCTTCATCGTCGGCAAAGCAGGCTACGTGGACCGGCCCCAGCCCGGCCAGATGCCGCAGCAGGTAGTGCGAGCGGATCTTGTCACCCCGGTCCGGCGGGAACGGCAGCCGATGGGCGATGAACAGGATTTCGCCCACGGCTCAGCCCAGCCCCCGCGCGATCAGCGGGCCGAGGCGGTTGGCGACGGCGAGGGGGAGCAATTGCCAGGCCGCGATCAGCGCCCGGTGCTTGGCGCTGGTCGGATCGGCATCGCGCGGTTGGCAACCCGGCGCGGTCCAGTTGGCATAGGTCAGCGGCTCGGGCACGAAGCCCCAGTTGCGCTTGAAATGGTAAGGGCCGCTGCCGGTCTTGGAGCGGCCGAAATCGAAGCGTGTGCAGCCACGCCGACGGGCGTGGGCCATCAGTTCGAAATACATCCGGTCGTTCGCGCGCAGGGCGCGCGCGGCGCGGGTGCCTCCGCCCCAATAGGGCATGACCGCACTGCGGTGGTAGAGCGAGAGTACGCTGGCAACCGGCGCCTCGCCCCGCCAGACGGTGAGGATATCGGCGTTCTCGCCCAGCCGGTCGAGCACGCGGTCGAACAGCGCGCGGGGAAAGACAGGAGTGCCGAGGTTGCGCACGCTTTCCGAATAGACCGCATGATGGGCGGCCCGGTCACGCTGGCCAGTCCCGATGGTGACGGCAAGGTCCTGCTCCAGCCCCTTGCGCACTTCCGCGCGCTGTTTGCGCGGGATGGCGAGCAGTTGCGCCTCATCGCTCTCGCCAAGCGGGGCGACGAAGCCGCAATGGGCCTCCCGCTTGAGGTGCCATCCCGTGCCGTCTGCCGGCATGACCCCGCCGCGCAGTTCGATGGCCGGGCAGGAGCGGCGCTGGGCCAGTTCGCTTGCCGCCGCCAGCAGGGGCGCGGCATCGGTGCCTTCGGCCAGCAGCAGGCCGCCCCCCACGGCAAAGCCCGTCGAGGCGAGCATCCGGCCGAACACGGGGGAATGGATTTCGCTCAGCGGGAGGTAGCCCCTCACCTCGCCCCGCGCTTCGGCAACCAGGGCGAGCGCATCGCTTCCCGTGGCCGCGGAGATCGCTTCCAGCCAAGCCGCGCCATGAAACACGGTGGCCTGCGGGTGATCGGCGAGGAAAGCGGCAATCGCCGGCTCGGCCGCATCGGCGAGCCGGACGGTCAGCTTGGGCAAGGCGAAAGGCGCATTCATGCGGCGAGCGCCAGCGGCGACGGGGCGGTGTCGGAGCTCAGGCCAGCAACGGCGGCGTCGACCCGGCCCCAGGCGAATTCGCCGGTCAGCCGCTCCAGCTTGCCTGCCATCCGCGCGAGGCCAGTATAGTGCCGCAGGCGCGAGCGCAGCGGGGCATGGCCGACGCGCGGCTGGGCCGGGTCGATCTCCCACGGATGGAAATAGAACACGGCCGGCTGGCCGAGCCCGTTGACCTGCCGGATCGCGGCGCGGGTGAAGCCATAGGGCAGGACGCGGAAGAACCCGCCGCCACCTGCGGCCAGGCGGCGTCCGCCGAATTCGGCGGTGGTAACCGGCAGTTCGACCAGCGCGCTGTCGGCCAGCGGGCGGAAGGCGAAGCGCGGGGCTTCGCGCCACCCGTAGTGATCGTGAACCACCGGGGCGACGCTGGAGGAATAGGCATAGCCCTGCTCCGCCAGCACCGCGAAGGCCCAGGGCGTACGCGCATCGATGGAAAAGCTGGGCGCACGGTAGCCGCGCACGGGCGCTCCGGCGGCATCTTCCAGCGCCTTGCGGCTGCGCTCGAGATCCGCGGCGAAGGCTTTCGCGCCAAGGGTGAAGACCCGGGCGTGGTCCCAGCCGTGGCTGGCGATCTCGTGGCCCGCCTCATGGATCCGCCGCACCAGCGCGGGATGGCGCTCGGCGATCCAGCCGAGGGTGAAGAACGTGGCCGAAACGCCCGCGCCGGCGAACAGGTCGAGAATACGCGCGCAGTTTTCCTCGACCCGCGAGGCAAGGCCGTCCCATTCGCCGCGGGCGATCACCCGCTCGAAGGCGCCGACCTGGAACCATTCCTCGACATCGACCGAGAGGGCATTGACCACGGGCATGAAGGGCCCCTTCCCGGCCCGTTCAGGCCGCGGCCTTCTGATCGCTCTCCAGCCATTCAATCAGCATGGCAAGCGTGTGCTTAACGCTGGCTTCTTGCTCGACCATGCGCGCCTCGAGCGAACCGAGCCGGTCGGCCATGCCGCTCAGACGCTGGTTGAGCGCGGCCAGATCGGCCTTGATCCCGCTGTCGGCGAGAACCGGCGCGGGCTGGCCTTCGAGGGTGTTGGCCAGCTCGATCACGGCCTGCTGCAGCTCGGAAATGAGGACGTCGCGCTCGTCGAAGGCTTCCTTCATCTCCGCGAAGGGCACCGCATCGATGGGCGCGGCTGCAACGGCGGGCGCCTGCTCGGCCGGGTGAACCGGAGCCTCAGCCACGGGCGCAGCCGGGGCGAGCGCGGTATCTGTCGCGACCTCTTCCATAACCCGCTCGAACAGGGTCATGTCGAAGTGATCGCGTCCCTCCACGCAGCCCATCAGGAACAGGCGGTTGGCGATCTGGTTGATCCGCCGCGGCACGCCGCCGGTGGCTTCATAGAGCGCCGGATAGAGCGGGGTCTCGATAGAGGGACGGCCGTTCCAGCCAACCAGTCTCAGGCGATGCTCGACATAGGGCTGGACCTCGTCGGCATCCATCGCATCGAGGTGATGGGTGGCGATCACGCGCTGGCGCAGCTGTTCGAGGCGTGGGCTGGATTGCAGCGTGTCGCGGAATTCCGGCTGCCCGAGCAAGAGGGTCTGGAGCAGCGGCTGCGCGCCAAGCTGGAAGTTGGACAGCATGCGCAGCTCTTCCAGCGCCTCGATCGAGAGGTTCTGCGCCTCGTCGACCACCAGCAGGCAGCGCCGGCCGCCGCGCGCCTCGGCATGGAGCAGGCCCTCGATGCCGGCCAGCGCCGTCGCCTTGTCGTTGGCGTCGATAACGAGGCCGAAGGACTGGGCGACGACGTGGATGATTTCGTCCCCGTTGAGCGCGCTGGTGACCACTTGGGCCGCGGTCAGCCGCTCGGGGTCGATCGTCGCCATGAGGTGGGCGGCCAGGGTCGACTTGCCCGAGCCGATCTCGCCGGTGATGACGATGAAGCCTTCGCCCTGGGCCAGGCCATAGCCGAGATAGGACAGCGCCTTGCGGTGCGTCAGGCTCTCGAAATAGAACGCGGCGTCCGGCGTGAGCTGGAACGGGCGCCCGGTGAAGCCATAGAATTCTTCGTACATAGCTCGTGTTCCCGATCGCTCAGAAGAAGGAATAACGCATGCCCAGCAGGGCCGAGGCGTCCCAGGTATCGGGCCCGTCGCTGTGCTGGACGCCCTGGATAGAGAGGGCGGCGTTGGCGGAAAGATGGTGGCCCAGCGCGCGGCTGTAGGAGGCATTGGCGCCGATCGCCGTGCCGTCGCTGCCGTCGAGCCCGTTCTGGAACCAGTCGAGATAGGCAAAGGTGGAGAAGCTGGAATCGCGGTCGATCCGACCGGAAAGCCAGGCCGAGAGCCAGGCGCTCTCGTCGGTCTGGCCTGAAGCGGCGGCAAGGATCGTGCCCGGGGCGGCGATGAACTTGCGCCGGTCGTAGCCCGCTCCGAACCCGAAGCCAAAGCGGCTGGCTTGGACCGACCAGCTGCCCTGGATCCCGCGCGAGCGGAACGTGGCCGAGCGGACGGCGCCAAGCGCGCCGATCAGGCAGGGGCTCGAGCCCGACCCGTTGCCGAGCGCCGAGACGCAGCCGTTGATATCGCCGGTTACCGGGTTGCGGCTGACCTCGAAATCAGTCGGCAGGGCAACCAGCGCCCGGTTGAGCGAGCCGCCCAGGCCCGAGATGCTGTCGTAGACCGAGATGTTGACCGTGCTGCGGCGCGAGGCGCGCCAGCCGAACGAGCCGTAGTAGGTGGTCGAACCATAGCGCCGGCCGACATGGGCCTCGAAGGCCGTGCGCCGGCTGGGGCGCCAGGTTACTCCGGCATCCCAGATGAAGCCGCTGGTATCATAGGCAATCTGCCGCGGGGCGCTCTTGTCGGTGACGTAGCGGCCGCCCACAACGACCGGCGCGTTGGTCAGCGGATCGCGCAGGGCATCGCGGCTGGACACGCGCACGTTCTCATAGCCCACCCCGCCAACCAGCGAGACCGTGTCGGACACCGGCACGGCCACGTCGGCGCGCAGGCTGAGGTCCTTCACCTGCTGGTCGAGGTTGGAGATGTCTTCCTGGTAATAGCCGCCGCCCAGGCCCACGCCGATCGGCAGGCCATGCCCCGGGGCAAGGCCGGCATGGAGCGAAGCCATCTGGGTTACGGAATGGTCGAACAGGTCGACCACTCCGCCGACCCCGTTGTTCGTCACCGCGCTGTTCGAGCCGACCTCGGTGTAGCCGACCCGGTAGGCGCCATTGACCGCCACGTCGCCGGCGTGGGTGGAGAGACTGGGGCCGGCATAGGCCGACCACAGGCGGCTCGAACGGTTAGGGTCAACGCTGCCGGGAAATGCCGCGCCGCCGTCGGTGGTGGTGCGGGTGGCAAGCGCGCCGACGTCGAACGAAAGGACCCGCGGGACCAGGCCGACCGAGGCACGGGCCAGGCCCGAAATCGTATCGCCGCTGTCCGACTTGCCATAGCCAAAGCGGCGCTCGTAACGCACGGAGAAGCTGGCCTGGGTGTTGCGGCCCGCCACCCCGCCGTCGACGCCGACGGCGAGCGTGGACCACGTCAGCACGTCATGTTGGGGGGCGAGTTCGGCGCTGATCACCTGGGCCGCCTCGATATAGGGCGAAAGGCGCAGGCGGCCATGGCGGCCACGTCTTTCACCCGAGGATGAGGCCGGGGCCTCCACGGCATTGTCGTCCGACGAGGCTGAGGGCCCGCCCTCGCCCGCCCCCGGCGAGGCCTTGCCATAGGATATCGATTGCGCCCCCGCTCCTGCCGGGAAGCCGATCCCGGCGAGCAGCGCGCCCGCCAGTATCGCGGTGGTCCTGATCCGGTCCATGCCCCAGCCCTATCCCGTATATCCGTAGTAAGACCCAAACCGCCGCCCGCTCGGCGAGAACTGCACCGCGTTCAGCAGCAACTGGATGTTCGGGCAGCCGGAGAGGAGCGCGATGGCATCCTCCAGCGCGCTCTGTCCGGTGCGATCGGCACGGGCGACGACAAGCGCCTGCCCGACATATTTCGCCAGCTCCGCCGCCGGCGAGGCGGCCAGCGCGGGCGGGCTGTCGAAAATCACCATGCGGTGCGGCGCGCCCTCGGTCAGCCGGTCCAGCACGGCGCGGGTGCGCGAGGAGGCGAGGAATTCGGTATCCGACGCGGTCGCATTGCCGGCCGGAAGGACCCACAAGCCGGGAATGTCGGTGCCGAGCACGCAATCGGCCACGTCGATCGCCGGATCGGCCAGCGCATCCATCAGCCCGGGGCCGCCGGGGAGGCCAAGGGTGGACAGGATCGAGGGCTTGGCGAAATCCGCGTCAACGAGGACGACCTCGCTTTCCTTCTCGGCAGCGATGGCGAGGGCCAGGTTCGTCGAGGTCCAGGTCTTGCCCTCGCCCGGCAGGGGCGAGCAGACCAGCACACGCTGGGCGGCCGGGCCAAAACTGCCGCGCAGCTGGGCCGCCTGGAGCAGGAGCTGCCGCTTGACGATGCGGAACTCCTCGAGCAGCGCGGTGACGCTGCCTTCGGGGACGATCATGCCGGCCTCGCGCAGCTGGGCGCGGTCGACGGCATGGCGCGCTTCGGGGAAGCGGACCGGGCGAACGGCAATGGCCGGCGGGGCCGCAACCGGCGCGGGCGCCGGAACCGCGGCAACCACTGCCGGCGCAGGCGCCGCGGGCTCGATCGTCACCTCGCGCATGACCACGCGGCGCTGCGGCTCGGGCGGCAGCGGGCTGGCAATGCCGCCCATGCGCTTGAGATCAAACCCCTGCAGCGCCCGTTCGACCGAGGAGGGCGCGCGGGGTTCCGGCAATTGGCCGGGCAGCGGGATCTTGGTGTGTTCGGTCATGCCCCTGCCCTCACGCCACCAGCTGCCGCTGGACGAATTCGCTCACCAGCAGGAGCAGGAACACTGCGCCAAGCGCGCCGCTGCCCGCCATGAAATACCTGAGCCGCTTGGCCTCGATGGCGCGGAAGGCGTCGGTCTTGACCAGTGAGATGGCGCCGAGCACCGGCAAGCCGAGTGCCTGTTCGAGGTGGGCGCTGGTCTGGAAGGTCTTGCGCAACTGGCCGAGCCCGAAGGCAGCCGCGATTCCGCCCCCGATCCCGACAACCAGCACGGCGAACAACAGCAGCGGGCGGTTGGGCGCCGAGGGACTGCGGGGCGTGGTCGGCGGATCGATGACCTGGAACTTGACCGCGCTGCGCTCGGTCTCGACCTGGCCGCGCAGGCGCAGGGCCTCGCGGTCCTGCAGGAGCTTGTCGTACTGCTGCTTGAGTACGTCGTAGTCGCGGCTGATGCGCTGGGCCTCGGCGGCAACGGCCGGGTTCTCGGTCTGCTGGGCGTCGATGCGGGCCAGATCGCTCTGGGCGGCGGCGCGGCGCGTCTGGAGGGCCTGAAGGTTGGCCTGCTTTTCCGCCCGGATCGACTGGATCGACGAATAGGCGGGGTTTGGCACGCCTCCGCCCGGCCCCTCGGCGGCGGCGGCCGCGCGCAGCTGGGCAACCTGGTTCTTCATCGCGATGACATCGGGGTGGCTGTCGGTGAGGCCGCGGGCGCGCATGCCGGAAAGTTGCGCAGTGGCCTCGGCCAGGGCTCCTTTCGCCCCGCCCGCTCCGGCTCCCGGCATCGATGCGGGCGTCCCGGCCAGCTGTCCGTTTATCGCGGCGAGCGAGCTCTGCGCCGCGGCGATATCGGCATCGATATCGCGCAATTGCGTGCGGGCAGCTTCCATGCGCTGAAGGAGTCCGGCCCCGCCTGCCGAAAGCTCAGGATACTTGGCCTCGAAGGCGAGGCGACGCTGTTCGGCCTCTTCCAGCTGCTTCTGCCGCGCGGCGAGCTGCTGGTTCATGAAGTCGAGCGTATCGGTCATCTCGCCCCGGCCGCCGGCGAGGTTCTCCTCGTGGAAGATGTCGATCATCTTCTGGACGATGTCGTGGCTGAGCCGCGCGCTCTCCGCGTCGGACAGGCTGCCGTCTGATGAGACGGCGGTAATCTCGAACAGGTTGTCCTGCTGGCTGACAACCTTGATTGCCTTACCCAGCGCGAGGATCATCGCCTCCATCTGCTTGGGCGTGGTGATGCCGTCGCCCAGCGATGTGTTGCGGATCACCTTCTCGAGGTTGACGGCGCTGGTCAGCGTCTGGCGCACGCGGTCGATATCGCGGCGGCGATCGCCCACGCCGATGCCGATCTGCTCGGCCAGCGGATCATCGAGCTGGACAAAGATGCGGGCGCGCGATTCGTAGGAATTGGGAATGACCGCAACAGCCAGCCAGCCCACCACGCAGATCGCCCAGGCCGCGGCCAGGGCCACCCACTTGCGGGACCAGACCGTGTAAAGCGCGCCGCGCAGTTCTTCGATGAGACCGTTCATTGAGCCCGGGCCGCCCTCAGAAGGTGCTCTCGGGGATGATGATCACATCGCCCGGCATCAGCATGACATTGGCCTTGCTCTCGCCCTTGCGCAGCAGGTCGGCGAGGCGCAGCGCGAACTCGGCCTGCTTGCCGGTCTCCTTGTCGAAGCGGATCAGCTTGGCCTTGTTGCCGGCGGCATATTCGGACAGCCCACCCACCGCGATCATGGCATCGAGCACGGTCATGTTCGCCCGATAAGGGATCGAGGCCGGCTTGGTCGTGGCGCCGACGACGCGGACCTGCTGGCTGAACGTGCCCGCGAACTTGTTGACGATGACCGAGACCAGCGGCTCCTGGATATATTGCGACAGCTGGAGCTTGATGTCCTCGGCCAGCATCGAAGGCGTCTTGCCCACGGCGGGCATGTCGGTGATCAGCGGCGTGGTGATCCGGCCGTCGGGCCGGACCTGGACCGAAGCCCCCAGTTCAGGGTTGCGCCAGACGAAGATCGTCAGATCGTCGAGCGGCCCGATGACATAGTCTTCGCCGGGCCCTTCCTGCATGGCGACGAACGAGGCCGGCGGCAGTTGCGGACCGCTTGCAGTGCCGGCGCAGCCGCCAAGCGCGAGGGTACCCACGGCACAGCCGGCAAGCAGCCTGGAAACGCGGGTAAAGGGCATCTGGACAGTCCTCGCTTGCAGCCCGGCCCACCGCGGGCCGGGCCAACCGGCCCATCCCCACGGCGCAGCCCGCGCCAAATCTCCCCTCCGCTATGGTCGAAAAGGGTGAATAAGCGGTTAGTGATCAAGTATTGCGACGGCCCAATTTGGGCAGGGTCCCGCAAAGGGACAGTCCGTAGAATGCAGATTAACTTGCTTTACCCAATGTCCGGGATCTCCTCAGACCAGCACTTCGCGCGCCGGGCCTTGGCCGAGGAATTGCATCGGGCTGGCGGTCGCACCATAGGCGCCCGCGCAGAACACCGCGACGATATCGCCCGGCTCAGCCCGCGGAAAACCGCCCTTTTCGGCCAGTCTGTCGAGCGGCGTGCAAAGACAGCCGACAACGCTGGCCTCCTCCTCCACCGGCGCATCGAACCGGGTGGCGATCGCCACGGGATAATTGCGCCGCACCACCGTTCCGAAATTACCAGAGGCGGCCAGTTGGTGGTGCATGCCGCCATCAACGACGAGGAATACCTCGCCATGGCTGACTTTCCGGTCGATCACCGTGGTGAGATAAACCCCCGCTTCGCCAACCAGATAGCGACCGAGTTCAAGGCAAAAATCGGTGTCCGCCAGTTCAACGGGAAGATCGTCCATGCGCGCCGCCAGGGCTGCGCCGATGGCGGCGAGATCGAGGGGCGTGTCGCCGGGGAAATAGGGAATGCCGAAGCCGCCGCCGAGGTTCAGGTGCGGCAGCGGCAGGCCGGATTCCTGCGTCAGTCGCGCCGCCAGGGTGAGGGTCTGGGCTTGAGTTTCAATGATAGCGTCGGCTGATATCGCTTGGCTGCCGGCAAATATGTGAAAGCCGCGCCACTCGGCTCCGGCTTCGGCGATGCGCCGGGCCAGAACCGGCACCCGCTCGGCATCGACCCCGAACGGCTTGGCCCCGCCGCCCATCTTCATGCCCGAACCCTTGAGGTCAAAATCCGGATTCACCCTGATGGCGAGCCGGGGTCTGATCCCGGCCTCGCCCGCAAGGCGCAAGGCGCGCTCCGCCTCGCCCTCGCTCTCGAGGTTGATGGTCACCCCGGCAGCGATGGCTGCCGTCAGCTCGGCATCGCGCTTGCCAGGGCCGGCGAAGCTGATCCGAGAGGCGGCGATATGAAGTTCAACCAATTTCTGAAGTTCGCCGCCCGAGGCCACGTCGAACCCGTCTACCAGTTCAGACATTACATGAAGTAATGGTGAAAATGGGTTTGCTTTTATGGCATAATGTAAGGCGACACGTTCGGGCAAGGCGGCGCGGAGGCTGGCCACGCGATCCGCAATCATTGCTCTCGAATAGACGAACAGCGGTGTACCGCCGGCCTCGGCGACAAGACCCGGAACATCTTGAGAATCTACTTGAAGAATGCCCTCTTTGGATCTGAATCCTTGCGGTATCGGGCCAAGAGGCTTCATTCGCACAACTCCGCCGCGAGACCCGCCCGGTCAATCTTGCCGTTGGGTCCGACCGGCATGGCCGGACGCCAGTGAATGACCTTTGGCTGCATGAAATTCGGCAACTCTGCCATGAGCTTGCGAGGCAATTCTATCTCCGCATCCGAAGTTTCTTCAGCAGCCCGGACGACGAGGTGAACAGCCTGGCCCAGGCGCGGATCGGGCACGCCGATCGCCACGGCCTCGGCCACAAGACCGGTGGCGAGGGCCGCCTCCTCGATCTCCTGCGGACTGATCCGGTTGCCCGCCGACTTGATCATCGCATCGCGCCGGCCGACGAAGTAGAGCAGCCCCTTATGGTCACGCCGTACCCGGTCACCCGACCAGACCGCAGTGCCGCCATAGCCCGAGATCGACGGCGCCGGGCGAAACCGCTCCGCCGTTCGCTCGGGATCGTGCCAGTAGCCGTGGGCGACCAGCGGACCGCAGTGGACCAGTTCCCCCTCCTCTCCGTCCGCCGCAAGTCGCTGGTCATCGGCCATAACGAGGATTTCGGCGTGGGGAATGGCCCGGCCCATCGAGGTGGGGTGACTGTCGATCAAAGCGGGATCGAGGTATGTCGAACGGAACGCCTCGGTGAGACCGTACATCGCGAAAATCCGGGCCTGCGGAAACAGGGCTCGCAGGCGGCGAACCAGGCCCTCGGTTAGCGCGCCGCCGCTATTGGTCAGCCTCCTAAGCTTGCCCGCAACCTCTGGCGGCCAATCCAGTTCGGCGAGTTGCACCCACAGCGGCGGAACGGCTGCAAGCGTGGTGATATCATACCGCGCTATCGCCTTCACGACGTCGCGCGGCGCCAGATAATCGAGCGGCGCCACGGCGCCACCGGCATACCAGGTGGAAAGCAGCTGGTTCTGGCCATAGTCAAACGACAGCGGCAGGACAGCGAGCGTACGATCCTCGCGGGAAAGCTGGAGATAGGAGGCCACGCTTTCCGCCCCCAGCCACATATTGGCATGGCTGAGCATGACCCCCTTGGGTCGTCCGGTCGATCCGCTCGTGTAGAGGATGGCGGCCAGTGCGTCCGGATCGGCGGATGACGGCGGCAGGAATCGACCAAGCGCGGCGGCCTCAGCGAGTGCCATGTCCTCGCCCATGGTCCGACATCCCGGCGCGATATCATCGGCGTCGAGGGTGGCCAGCCGGGCGGGCGAGCCGATCAGCAGGGCCGAGCCGCTGTCGCGCAGGATATGCGTAACCTGCGCGCGCTTGAGCAGCGGATTGATCGGGACGTGAACAAGCCCGGCGCGCGCCGCTGCCAGCGGCATCAGGCAAGTCAGCTCGCCCTTGGCCGCCCAGGTGGCGACCCGCGTGCCGGCTTCAGGCAGGCGATGGCTTAACCAACCGCTAAGGGCGGCGATACGTGCTCTTAAGTCCTGGTATGTCAGGACGCCCGAACGCAGGAGGAGCGCGGGGTCTTCATCCCGGCCCGCCAGCGCGAGATGGTCAAGCGGCCGGATCGCGGGGCTGGCATGGGATGGCACCGGGCTTACTCGCGCTCCAATTTCGCCGGGGTTTACGTGATCGCCGTAGTCTATCTTTCGGATCTGCGCAAAGCATCGCAGGACCCGGTCCTCGCCGGGCTGGTGCGCTCTGCGCGCGATCCGTTTGACCGGGCCGAGTGGTGGAACCTGCTCGCCCGGCACTGCGATATCACGCCGCGATATGTTCTGGCGCGTGACGAGTCCGACGGCACGGCCCTTCTGCCGCTGATGGCCGGAAGGGGCGTCATCCGGCCGTTCGCGAACTGGTACACTTTCCGTTGGCGTCCGCTGGTCAGCCCGGGAGCCGATGCCGCCCGGCTGCTTGCGGCCGCATTCCGCGACCTTGCTCGCAACCATTGGCGGATCGAGCTGCGCGGGATACCGGGTGAGGACGGGACTGTCGAAGCCTTGCTTGACGCGCTCCGCGCTGCCGGATGGCAGGCAACGATATCGCTGCATGATGTCAACCACGTGCTGCCGACCGGCGGACGGGACTATGCGGCCTATCTCGGGGGGCGCCCCGGGCACTTGCGCACTACCCTCAAACGCAAGGCGGGGCGCACCTTGTGCGAGGTACTGACCGGTTTTTCCACCGATGCCTGGGCAACGTACGAAGCAATCTATGCCGCCAGCTGGAAAGGCGAGGAAGGCTCGCCCGCATTCCTGCGTGCCTTTGCCGAGGCTGAAGGGGCCGCGGGGCGGCTGCGGCTGGGGATCGGGCGGATCGACGGCACACCGGTAGCCGCGCAGATGTGGACCGTCGAACAGGGAACCGCATACATTCACAAGCTTGCCTATCGCGAGGATGCGGCCGCACATTCCCCCGGCACGACGCTTACCGCCGCGCTGATGGCCCATGTGATCGACGTCGATCGCGTCGAGCTGGTCGACTTCGGGACCGGCGACGATGCCTACAAACGCGACTGGATGGAGCTGGCCCGACCCCGCTATCACCTGTCAGCTTTTCAGCCAGGTGACCCGCGATCCTGGCCACACCTCGCACGGCAGGCATTGCGGCGCCTTGCCGCAGCGCGTCATGATCGCTAGACGCGCGCCAATTCCGTTTGTTGGACACTACCCAGATGACCACCGAGCTTGACCGCACCCTGCGCCAGATCCTTGCCGACGTGCTCGGCCTGGCCCCGGAGCGGGTTGCCGCTTTCGATGCCGATACGGGCCTGTTCGGCCATCTGCCGGAGCTGGATTCCATGTCTGTCGCCGGCCTGCTGACCGAGATGGAAGACCGCTTCGGATTCATCATCGACGATGACGAGGTCGATGGAGAGCTGCTCGAAACATATGGCGCGTTGCTGGCCTTTGCCGCAGCGAAGCAGGCAGCAGCCTGAGACCCGCGTGATCGCCAGCTGGTCCTGTCCCCAGCCCGGCGGCACCAGCAGCGAGGAATACGGTCTTGCGTTCGATCGGGGGCGGGATCGCCGCCTCCTGATCGTCCCCGCCCTGTTCGACGAAGCCAATCGCCTGCGCCGGTTCACCGCCGAGACCATGCGGCACCTCGACACCGCTGGGATCGACTGCTTCCTGCCCGACCTGCCAGGCACCAATGAGAGCATCGCCCCGCTGGCCCGCCAGACGCTGGAGACCTGGCGGCAAGCCATGGCGGCGGCAGGCCGGCACTTCGGCGCGACCCACGTCCTCGCCCTTCGCGGCGGGGCACTGGTCGCCTCTGCCCTGCCCGCCTTCGCGCTGGCACCGGTCACCGGAGCGGCGATCCTGCGGCAGATGATCCGGGCGCGGATTGTTGCATCCCGCGAGGTCGGACTGGACGAGCGCACCGAATCCCTGCTGGAGGAGGCGCGGACGGAGGGGATAACGCTGTCGGGCTACCAGCTATCCGCAGGAATGGCCGCTGGCTTGGAGGAGGCTGGACCAGTGGAGGCAAGCACGATCCCGCCGGGCGGACCTCCATTGTGGCTGCGGGCTGAGCCGGGAGAGGACCCGGTGCAATCGGCGGCGCTCGCGGACCATGTCGCGGCGGAACTGGCGCCATGATCCGCCGTCACCTGGAATTCACCTGCGCCGAGGCTCGGCTGGTCGGGACCATGGACACCCCGACTGAAGGCGTGTGCGGCCGAACCGGGCTGCTGCTGGTGAGCGGCGGCAACGAGCTGCGGTCAGGGGCCTGGGGCGGACAGGCCAGGCTGGCGGCGCGGCTGGCGGCGGCGGGCTATCCGGTGTTCCGGTTCGATCGCCGAGGCGTGGGCGATAGCATGGGGGAAAACCAGGGCTTTCGGCATTCGGCCGAGGACATCGCCGCCGCGCTGGCAGCGTTCCGCGAGGCAGCGCCGGACCTTCGGCAGGTCATCGGTTTTGGCAACTGCGACGCGGCCGCGGCGCTGATGCTCGGCGCCGGCGCCGGATGCGATGGGCTCATTCTCGCCAACCCATGGACGATCGAGGAGGGCGAGGCTGATGCGCCATCGGCCGACAGCCTGCGGGCCCATTATCGCCGGCGGCTACTGGATCCAGCAGCGCTGCGGCGCCTGCTGCGGGGCGGTGTTCGCCTCGGCCCGCTGGCAAGATCGTTGCTGAGCGCCCTGCGACCTGCCGCCCCCGCCTCGCTTGCCGATGAACTGCGCAAGGGACTGGCAGGGTTCGGCGGCCCGGTCTCGATCCTGCTGGCTTGCCGCGACCGAACGGCCCAGACCTTTCTCGCGCGGTGGGACAAGGCCGATCCTCGCCTCAGGCATTGCCCCTCGGCCTCGCACTCGTTCGTCGAACCCGAGGCGCAGGAGTGGCTGGCCGAGCGCCTGCTGGAGGCGCTCGGCGCCTGATTACGCGGTGACCTTGGCCGCCTTGGCCGCGGCGAATTCCCGCTCCGCCACGAACCGCTCCGCATCCAGGGCAGCCATGCAGCCGGTCCCGGCGGCGGTCACCGCCTGGCGATAGGTGTGGTCCATGACGTCACCGCAGGCGAAAACGCCGGGAATCGAGGTTTTCGGCGTGCCCGGTTCGACCACGATATAACCGGCGGCATCGAGTTCGAGCTTTCCGCGGAACAGTTCGGTCGCCGGGGCGTGGCCAATGGCGACGAAGGCACCGTCAGCGGGAATAATCGACGTTTCCCCGGTGACAGTATCGACGACTTCAACCCCCGTTAGCCCGCCCGGCAGTTCGCCGACAAAGCTTTTCACCGCCTTGTTCCACGCAACCGAGATGTGAGGATGGGCGAACAGGCGGTCCTGCAGGATCTTTTCGGCGCGGAAGGAATCGCGGCGGTGAACCACGGTTACGTCCGGCGAGTGGTTAGTAAGATAGAGCGCCTCCTCGACCGCGGTGTTGCCGCCACCGATCACGACGACCTTCTTGCCGCGATAGAAAAACCCGTCGCAAGTGGCGCAGGCCGAAACGCCCTTGCCGCCGAGATCCGCCTCGCCCGGCACGCCCAGCCAGCGCGCCTGGGCGCCCGTGGCGATCACCAGGGTCTCGCCCTCGTAGACGTCACCCGAATCGGCAATGGCCCGGAACGGGGGGCCGGAGAGGTCTACCTCGACGATCGTGTCCCAGATCATCCGCGTGCCGACGTGCTCGGCCTGTGCCTGCATCTCCTGCATCAGCCACGGGCCCTGGATCACGTCGCGGAAGCCCGGATAGTTCTCCACGTCGGTGGTGATCGTGAGCTGCCCGCCCGGCTGCAGTCCCTGGACTACGATCGGCTGCAGGCCGGCGCGGGCACCATAGATCGCTGCGGTGAGGCCTGCGGGGCCAGAACCGATGATCAGCATGCGGGTGGTATGGGTCGCCATATGGTCCTTCCGTCAGTTGGCCGCGAGATAGCCACCGCGCAGGCGGAATGCGAGTCCGGCTCGGTGGAATTTGCCCGGTTTGATCTGGATCAAGGAAATGTCCCTCAAAAATGTTGTTGCGAATGATTTGCACTAGCCCTAACGGGCCACGCCAGACCGAGGGGTATATTCATGAAGAAGACCGCAGTTGTCGCCGCCGCACTTGCCGCGGGTTTCGTTCATCCGGGCGTGGCGGTCGCGGCACCCGGCCTGGCCGATGAGGTCTACCCGGCCACCGTCGAAGCGGGTGAGCCCGAGGTGGAGGCGCGCTACGGCCGGCTCGGCGGCGGGCCCGACAGCGGGGAAGATGAGCTGAAGCTTGAGGCCAGTTACGGCGTGTCCAACCGACTGCGGCTGGCCGGCGTCGTCGAGTTCGAGCGGGAGGCCGGCCAATCACGCCGGGCCGAAGCAGGCGCGATCGAAGCGGTCTATGCCCTTGGCAATCTCGGCGGAATCGATGTTGGCCTGTATGGCGAATACGAGATCGGCTTTCACGGTGCGGACAAGGCGGAAACCAAGCTGCTGCTTCAGCGCCGTACGGCGCAATGGGATCTGCGGCTCAACCTGATCGCCGAGAAGGAGCTGGCCGGCGGCAGCAAGGTCGAACTGGGCTACGCCGCCGGGGCCTATGCCAAGGTCGGCGGCGACGTGCAGCTGGGCGTGGAAGCCTATGGCGACCTCGGCAACTTCGACCGCTTCGCGCCAAGGGCCGAGCACTTCGTCGGGCCCGTTGCGAAATTCGAGATCGAAGGGCTCGGCCCTGAGTTGGGTCTGCAGGTAGGCTATCTCGTGGCGCTCGGCGCCGCCCGTGACGACGCCGACGGACAATTGCAGGTTCGCCTCGAGATGGAGTTCTGAGCGCCCGGTTGACGCGGCCACTGCGGGAGGCGATCAGGAATGCCATGAATATTCCCGGCCCGACCTCCCACAGCTTCATCTCCCAGCGCATGCGCCTGCGCTACGCTGACTGGGGCAACCCCGATGCACCGCCCCTTATCCTCCAGCACGGTGGCCGTGATCATTGCCGCAGTTGGGACTGGGCCGCGCAGGAGCTGCGCAAGGACTGGCATGTCATCTGCCCTGACCTGCGCGGCCACGGCGACAGCGACTGGTCGACCGACGGTGACTATACCACCACCAGCTTCGTGTTCGACTTCGCGCAGCTGGTGCACACGCTCGGCTACGATCAGGTGACCATCGTGGCCCATTCCCTGGGGGGCACGGTCGCGTCGCGCTTTACGGGACTATATCCGGACAAGGTACGCAAGCTCGTAAATATCGAAGGGCTGGGGTTCACCCCCAAGGCCCAGGCAGAGCGGGCGAAACTCAGCTACAGTGAGCTTTTCCGTGACTGGATTGACGCACGGCGGCGGCTGGCCGGGTTCATCCCCAAACGCTACCCGACCCTTGAGGCAGCCTATGCGCGGATGAAGGAGGCCAATCCCTTCCTTAGCGACGAACAGGCCCGCCACCTGACCATGCATGCCGCCAACCGCAACGAGGACGGAACGTGGACCTGGAAATACGATCCCACCCTCAATGTGTTCAATCCCTTCGAACCCTCATTCGCGGATGTGCAGGAATTATGGCGGGCAATCACCTGCCCGGTCCTGCTGCTGTGGGGCGCAGAAAGCTTCTTCACCACTCCGGCTGAGGATGGGCGGCTGGATTTCCTCAGCACGACCACGCTGAAGGTCTATGAGGACGCCGGGCACTGGCTGCACCATGATCAGTTCGACCGTTTCATGGCCGACCTGCAGGAGTTTCTGCCGGACTGACCCGGTTCAGCCCTGCGCGATCAGGGCGATCACGGCGATTGCGAGCACCACGACAACGATGCCCAGCAGCACCACGCGCACGGTGTTGGTGTTGGTCTCATGCGAGGGTTGGCCGGGCCTGCGCTGCTCCATGGGTCACATTCCTCCTTGTGGTGACCGCTTTCCAACCGCCCTGGGCAGGTAATTGATCCCGCGCGCCGCAAAATCCCTCATGGCACTCGTCACGGGGCTTAATTTATCGGCCGCGGTGCCGCTCTTGCTTCCGACAGTGGCGGGAATTCCCTTTCTCGTCCTTGCCACCGGGAGCAGACACATGGCCGTTATCAACACAAATATCAGTGCGTTGCGCGCGTCGAACGCGTCCATCGCCGCCAACAAGATGCTCGGGACGGCGATGGAGCGCCTGTCCACGGGCAAGCGCATCAACAGCGCCAAGGACGATGCCGCGGGGCTAGCCATCGCCACGTCGATGACCGCCCAGATCAAGGGCATGGGCCAAGGCATCCGCAACGCCAACGACGGAATCAGCCTCGCGCAGACCGCCGAAGGGGCGCTGTCGGAAGTCTCGAACATGCTGCAGCGCATTCGCGAACTTGCGGTTCAGGGCGCCTCGGGCACGTTCCAGATCAGCGACCGCAACGCCATGCAGTCCGAAGTCTCGAACCTGACCCAGCAGATCAGCGACGTGCTCGGCAACACGACCTTCAACGGCATCACCCTGTTCAGCACCACCGCCGGAACCGACGTGAACATCGATATCCAGACCGGTGCCGAAAGCGGTCAGGTCGTCACCCTCACGTCCACCGCAATCTCGGGCACCAATATCAGCGCCGCGGCGCTCGACGTGACCACGACCACCAAGGCTTCGACCACAATGGACAACGTCGATCTCGCCCTTGCCGACGTGAATGCCGCGCGCGCCTCGCTGGGCGGCGGGCAAAACCGCCTGGAATCCGCAGTCAACAACATGACCAGCAACATCGCGAACCTCTCGGACGCGCGGTCGCGCATCGAGGATGCCGACTACTCGGTAGAGACCACCAACATGGCCAAGGCCCAGATCCTCAGCCGGCTTCGACCGCGATGATTGCCCAGGCCAACCAGGCCCAGCAGAATGTCCTCACCCTGCTGAAGTAAGTCGCCCCCGGCCGTGCGTCGCGGCGCCGCCCGTCCTCGCCAGGTGCGCGGGCGGGCAGCGCGTTTGTTCGCTAAGTCTTGCCTTTCAGCCGTGAGATATCGATGCGCGGCAAGGTCCAGATGGCGACGCCCGAGAAGAACAATGCCAGCCCGGCGAGCGTGAAGGTATGCAGCATGGCCAGGGTGACCGCCTGTTGATTCACGATGCCATTCAGATATTCAGCTCGGGCAGGCTCAGCCATGCCCGCTTGCGCCAGCGCCGACATGGAATTACCGGGCTGCATTGTTTCGACCAGCGCCACCCGGGAAACTGCCTGCTGGTTGGTCCAGTAAGTGAGTGCCAGGGTCGCGGCGATCGCGACCGACATCGTTCGCACGAACGTGTTCACGCCCGAGCCGGATGCGGTCTGTTCGATCGGAATCACGCTCATTGCCATGTTCGTGACGGTCATCATGACAAACGTAATGCCGAAACCCTGCAAACCGAAGGTCCAGGCAAGGTCCACCATATCGTAGTCGGTGCTCCACCAGGTGCGCATGAGGAAGGTCGCTCCGGCCCACAACGATCCCACCGTAATCAGGATGCGGGCGTCGTACCTGAGCATCAGTCGGAGGGCCAGCTGAGCCGAAATCATCGACCCGATCGACGAGCCTGCCGTGACGATGCCGGCCTGGGTGGCTGAATAGCCCATCGTGGTCTGCAGCCATTGGGGCACCACGACGATCCCGCTGTAATAGGCCCCGAACGAAAGCCCGCCGGCAAGGATGCACAAGGCAAACGGACGGTTGCGGAGCAATCGCAGGTCAACCGCCGGATGATCGTCGGTCAATTCCCAGACCACGAACGCGCACAGCCCGACCACCGCGACGATAGCGAGAACGACGATCGTAGGATCGGCAAACCAGTCCTTCTCCCGTCCGGTGTCCAGCATCAGCTGCAGGGCGGCGATCCAGACCGCCAGCAGGACCAGGCCAACGCGATGGATCGGGAGGCGCTGCCGCACTGTTTCCGCGGGACGCAACACCGCAAAGCCGATCAGGCAGCAAATGAGGCCGATCGGAATATTGATCAGGAAGATCCAGTGCCAGCTGAGTTCGTCCGCAATCAACCCGCCAATGATCGGGCCGATGGCCGGCCCGATCATTGCGGTCATCGTCCAATAGGCGAATGCCCGGGGCAAGCCGGCTGGCGGATGGATCCGAACCATCAGCGCCTGCACGGCAGGCATGATGGGACCACCGCACAATCCCTGGCCGACACGGCACACAACCAGCATTGGCAGGGTGACGGATATTCCGCACAGCAGGGAGAACAGGGTAAACCCGAGCAGGCATGTGAGCAGGAGCCGTACCGCGCCGAACCGCGAGGCAAGCCACCCGGTCAGCGGAACGGTGATTGCCTCTGCCACCGCATAGGACGTGATGACCCAGGTCCCCTGCTCGAGCGACGCGCCGAGATTACCCGCAATGTGAGGGACCGCGACGTTCGCCACCGTCGTGTCGATCAGCACCATCAAGTTGCTGACATAGATCACCATCGACGCGAGGGCGCGTCGCGAGGGGGCGATCAGACCGGTTTCCCTCGTGGAATGCGTTGGCGCGTTCATCGGCAGGGTCTTGCCCGCCACGCATCAGTGCTGGGCGGCCTGCGCATCCGGTCCCTTCAGGCGAGTGAGTTCAACATAAGGCACTGTCCAGATGGCCAAGGTCGAAATGACCACGGCCACGGCTGCTGCGGCAAAGGTGTGCAACATCGCAACGGTAATCGCCTGCCGGTCGACCAGCGCGCTGAGATAGGCCAGCCGTCCACCCTCGTTCAGCCCGGCCGAGGCCAGATCGGCCAGGGCGCGATCGTAATGGAGAGCCTGGACGATGCTGTCGCGTGCCACTCCTTGCTGGTCGGACCAGAAGGTCAGCGCAATCGCTGCCCCCACGGCTGACGACAGTGTCCGGAAAAAGTTGAACAGACCAGTCCCGGTTGCGGCGTGTTGCAACGGGATTGTGCTCATTACCATGTTCGACAAGGGCATCATCATCATCGTCACCCCGAACCCCTGGACGGCGAAGGTGGCCGCAAGGTGGAACGTGTCGATCTCCGTGCTCCATATCGTGCGCAGCACGAGACCCCCGGCAGCCCAGATCCCACCGATGGTCACGACCAACCGAGCGTCGATCCTGAGCATCATCTTCATGCAAATCTGGGAAGAGATCATTGACGTAAATGCCATGGTCGCCGTGATCATGCCCGCTTGGGTCGCCGAATAGCCCATGACAGCCTGCAGCCATTGCGGCACGATGACGATCCCGCTGAAATAGGCTCCGAAAACAAAGGTGCAGCACACCAGAGTCATTGCAAAGGGATAATGCCCCATGCGTCGCACATCGACGATGGGATGTTCATCGGTCAGCTCCCACACGACAAACCCGAGCAAGCTGACAGCTGCGATGACACCCAGTGCGACGATGCTCCAGTCACTGAACCAGTCCTTGTCGCGCCCGGTGTCGAGCATCAGCTGCAGCGCTCCCACCCACACGAACAACAGCATGATCCCCGGCCAGTCCACCGGCAGGCGAACCTTCTCGGATTCCGCCGGCCGCAATACCACATAGCCCGCTGCGACGGCGGCAATCCCGACCGGCACGTTGATCAGGAAGATCCAGTGCCAACTGGACCCGTCGACGATCATCCCGCCGATGATCGGTCCGGCTGCCGGCGACACCATCACCGTCAACATCCAGATCATCAAGGCGCGCGGGATCTGCGGGACCGGGTAGATCCTGAAAATCATGGTCTGAGCGAGCGGCAGGATCAGTCCGCCACACAGGCCCTGCAAGACCCGGCAGGCAACCAGGACCGGCAGAGTCATGGCCAGGCCGCAGCACAACGACATGATCGTGAAGCCGGTTATCGCTACAAGCGCCATCTGGACAACGCCGAACCGGCTGACCAGCCACCCCGTCAGCGGGACCGCCACGGCCTCGGCAACAGCATAGGAAGTGATCACCCAGGTGCCCTGCTCCAGCGTGGCCCCGAGGTTGCCCGCAATGTGGGGGACGGCGACGTTGGCAATGGTCATGTCGAGCATGACCATGGCGTTGGCAACGTACAGTATTGCTCCGGCAAGCCCGCGCCGCCACGGCGGAATAGGAAATCCGTCGGACCAGGTCCGTTCAATCGGCGGGGTATTCGTGACAAGCTTGGCTGACGACATCACTCGCCCCGCCCCGCATCCGTTTCGGGAGCCAGGTTCGCGACCATCCGGGCAAGCACCTTGCGAAATGTAGCAATCTCCTCTGGGTCGATCCCGGCGCACACGTCCTGGCCGAGCTGGTCCATGAGCGGCCGCAAGAGGTCGAGCGTCGCCCAGCCAGCCTGTGTCAGGTACAGCCGCCGGGCTCGCCGGTCTGCAGGATCGCGCTCGCGCCGGACCAAGCCCGACGCCTCGAGCCGATCGACCAGCCGGAACAGCGGAATCGCGTCCATTTCCATCAGCTCGGCCAACCGGACCTGGTTCACACCCTCATTGCGCGACAGGGCCACCAGGGCGAAGGCTTGCTCTCGTGTAATGCCAAGCGAGCGGGCACGCGCCTCGAACTCCCGCTTGATCAGCCGGGCCGAATCGGAGATGAGTCGCGCAATTCCATCGCTCATTGCACCGCGTAATTAAAAGCATGCTTGTAATGTCGCAAGCACCCATCAGCACGCCAAGCCTGTTCCCCTGCCCGACGTTGCAAAATTCCTGCAATCGAGCGAGGACCGGAGGGCCCCGGAAATGCTGCTGTGCAGCATGCTTCGCAGGTGCGACAAGCGGGAGCATATTCGCCGAAACTTGAGGATCAGAGGCCCGGAACTTACACTCCACCCTATTGGGAAAGGGCTCTGGAGGCTCTCATGGAATGGTTGCCGGCAGACGTACAGGATCTTGACCACGGTTTCATGGCGCTCCTTTGCGGCGTCGTCGCCGTGGCGTCCCTTGGCCTTTACGCCATTCTGGGCTGAGCTAAGCCCAGCCATCCACCAGTCATGCCGCGCCGACGCGGCCTGTTGGCATTCCCTGCCAGGCACCTGACCCTTGGCTGCGCCAACTCCGATTATTCGGGAAGGTGCGCGCGGCCCCACTCTCAGCATTGCCTCCTCCTGATCTACTGATACAGAAATGTAACACCATGCTCTCGCGTGGCATGTGAGTAGCGTCGGGAATTGAAGCTCCCTGGCCGCGCGCCGAGGCGTGCGCCGGTGCCGCAACGCCTTCGCTCCACCTTCGCACACCAAAGGGACCTTGCCTTGCCCGTCGAACTCCTTCCCCAGACCCGCGAGCTGCTCAATCACGCCGAAGTCGTCAGGACACCCTGCGGCGACGGCCAGATGACCTGGCGCATCTGGGGCAGCGGCGCCCCCGTGATCTTCCTGCACGGTGCCCATGGCTCGTGGTTGCACTGGCAGAACAACATCGCCGAGCTTTCGCGCCACTACCGCCTGATCGTCGCCGACCTGCCGGGCTTCGGCGATTCCGATGTGGTCCTGCCGCTGGACAGCCCCGCGGCCCATGCTGAAGTGCTGGCAGCAGGCCTGCGCCTGCTGCTTCCCGACGCGCCCGCGGTCGACGTGGTGGGATTTTCGGCCGGCGCCCTGCTGGGCTGCCACATGGACGTTCTTGCCCCTGACCTGGTGCGCCGGCTGATCATGATCGATTCCGGAGGTTTGGGTACGCCGCTGCGCACTGCCACCTTCGTGTCATTGCGGGGACTGGATGAAGCCGACCGGTGGGAAGCTACTCGCAAGAATCTCGCGGCCTTCATGTACCACGACGCCGACCTGATCGACGACGCGGCGATCATCATGAATTCGATCGAGCCGCGGCGGATGCGCAGCAAGTTCGTCGAGCACGTTATTCCCGACAAGCTCCTCCACATTGCGAGGCAGGTCCGGGCCCCGATTGACCTCATCTGGGGTGAGTTCGACTTTCCGCATCCTGATCCGGAGGGTAACCTCGCCGCAATCCGCGCCTTCCAGCCCGAGGCGCAATTGCGGGTGATCGAGCGGGCGGGCCACTGGTCGATCGGCGAGCAGCCGGCGCGTTTCAATGCCGCCCTGCTGGACCTCCTGGCGATGTCGCCCCGCCCTCGCCTCCGCTAAGCCTCCGACCAGCGCGCGGGAGCTCGATCAGCTTACCGGCCCTGCGGCAGCTGGCGGGCCGGTGGCGGTGCTGCGGTCGCCGGACCGGGCGCGATGCTGGCAATCGTCGCCGGAACGATCGACACCCCGAACAGCCGCCAACGGCCCTGCAGCCACTGGTAGTACAGATCAAAACCGATGGCCGTGGGACGAAGTCCGAAATAGCCTTTCACGTGCAGGATGTCCGGGTTCATGATTACCGGTGCCGAGGCATAGGTCGGCGCCAGCAGCATTGTGTTCGACAGGTCGACATTGCTGGCCCGCAGGCTCTCGAAGACCTTCACCAGCTTGGCCGCGTCGTTCTCCATCTGGAAGGCGGGCGCTGAAAGGTCGCGCAGGACGGAGTAGTTACCGGCCTGGTTGGCATGATCCACGGCCGCCATGGTCGACCAGATCAGCTTGGCAAGTTCCAGTTCGTTGGGCACCGGCATGGGCGATGGGGGCGGCGTCACCACTTGCGGGGTCGGCTGGGCCCTGGCCACGGGAGCCGAGGCGACGCAGACCGCCACAGCCAACATCGCGGCCATGCCTCGAAATTTCCCCACAGCCAATTGGCAAGTAATTGAGTTCACTTGATTAAAATCCTTTTGGCCGCGTCATTGCGGGGCAAGTATGCATGCATTCCAGTCATGATATATGCTTGGCTATCGGATGACTAGGCCTCCAACCCGTCGCCTCACCGCATAATTTACCCCGCGTAATCAAGATGTTGCAATTTCGGAAACGGAGGATTCAGTTACATCACCTGATCATGATTTTCACGTACAGTAGATTATATTGGATAAGCCTCAGAGTTAACACACACTTGCCCTAAGTTAGTTTTGCGGCGATGGTTTTGGCCAAGTGTGAGTCGCGAATTTTTTGCCAGGCTAGGGGGCCGGCAAAAGTAACCTTATCGGCGCTGGTGCGCTGCTCGGTCTGGGGGTAAGTATAATGGTACTGAAGGGCGATCAATCGGCTCGGACGTTCAAGAAGATTTCCTCGAATTTTCTTGCAGTTACGGGTGATCTGGTCAACTCCCGCCGCCAGCGCAAGAGGATCATGGCGATCCTGCGCAAGGCCACCAGGATCCTTGGCATCGGCCAGAAGGCACGCATCGGTCGCCTCGGCTCGGCCTCGGTTGCCGCGCTGCTCGCCGGCCTTGGCTTCGCCGCGGCTTCAGCGCCATCTTATGCACAGGATGCCGTTGCTGATTCAGGGAACGGCACTCCAAACAGTTTCACCATCGTCAACACGACCACTGGCGATGTCATTCTGGGCGCTGACGGAAACGCGCTAGCCATCGGCGTGAACGCGAATGCCACCGGAGCCAACGCCACTGCGCTGGGTTCCAACACCCTTGCGAACGGTGATTCAGCAACGGCCACTGGCGACCGTACGATTGCCAATGGCATCGGCGCCACAGCCACCGGCGTGCTGGCAAACGCGACAGGCGCGATCGCCACGGCCACCGGCGCCGGTACTATTGCCAACGGCCTCGCCGCCACGGCCACGGGCGGCTATGCGAATGCCACCGGCGGCTATGCCACGGCGACCGGCGTGTTCTCCCACGCCGACGGCAGCCAGGCGACTGCCACTGGCTCGGGCGCCAATGCCGTCGGTACCTATGCCACGGCGACGGGCTCCATCTCGCTTGCCATCGGCGCCAATGCCACCGCCACGGGCGTGAGCGCCAATGCCATCGGCACCAATGCTACGGCCACAGGCTCGCGGGCTTCGGCCACCGGAGCCGCGGCCACAGCCACCGGTACCCTTGCCAACGCTACGGGCGATATCGCCACGGCCACGGGCGCGGGCACTGTCGCCAACGGTATTGGCGCTACGGCCACTGGTGGCTATGCCAATGCCCAGGGCAACTTCGCCACGGCCACAGGCACGTTCTCGCATGCGGCGGGCGAACAGGCGACTGCCTCCGGCGCCGGCGCCAACGCAGTCGGCACCTATGCCACTGCCACCGGCACAATTTCCTCGGCTATTGGTGCAAATGCAACTGCGACCGGCGTGAGCGCCGCCGCTATCGGCACCAACGCAACGGCAACAGGTTCCAGCGCCCTCGCCAATGGCACTGACGCCACCGCCATGGGCTCCAACTCTGTTGCCAATGGCGACTTCGCTTCGGCCTTCGGTACCGGGGCCAATGCCCAAGGCGATTCCGCCTCGGCCTTCGGCGACGCTGCCCAGGCGATCGACCTGAATGCCACCGCACTTGGCCAGCAGGCCAATGCGCTCGGCGCCAATGCGACGGCAACCGGTTACCTGAGCAACGCCTCGGGCGCCAACGCCACGGCCACCGGCACCTCGGCCCTCGCCAACGGTACCTACGCTTCCGCCTCGGGCGCCTTCGCCACGGCCAACGGCGTCGCGGCCACAGCTGGGGGCGCGTTCGCGACCGCCACGGGCGATACCGCCACCGCCTCGGGCGCCGCCGCCAACGCGATCGGCGACCGCGCCACGGCCACGGGTGTCCAGGCCAATGCCATCGGCGAGAATGCCACGGCCACCGGCAGCCTGGCCCTCGCCGCCGGCGCCAACGCCACGGCCACCGGTTCCAACTCGAACGCCAATGGCACCTTTGCCACGGCGACCGGCCACAACGCCCTCGCCAATGGCGGGGCGGCGACCGCAACCGGGGTTGGCTCGATCGCCAACGGCACGCTGGCCACGGCAACCGGTGCAGCGGCCAACGCCACCGGCCTGGGCGCCACGGCTGGCGGCTCGCTATCGACGGCCAATGGCACTTTCGCCACGGCCACCGGCTTCCAGGCCGTCGCAAATGGAAACCAAGCCACTGCAGCCGGAGCTCTATCCGTTGCCAATGGGCTATCGGCTACAGCACTGGGCTGGTCGGCAAATGCAACAGGAACCGGCGCAACGGCGACGGGCGCGCAATCTGTTGCAAATGGTTATGCGGCCACAGCAACTGGGTTAAACGCCAATGCTACTGGAGTGGCGGCCACGGCGGCGGGCAATAGTTCACTGGCCAACGGAGCTGACGCCACGGCCGTCGGCGCGAACGCCAATGCCACCGGCAACAACGCCACCGCCACCGGCGTTCTCGCCACGGCCAATGGCCTGGCGGCAACCGCCGTCGGCTCCTCGGCCAATGCCCAGGGCGATTCCGCCTCGGCCTTCGGTGACCGCGCCCAGGCGATCGGCCTGAATGCCACCGCACTTGGCCAGCAGGCCAATGCGCTCGGCGCCAATGCCACGGCGTCGGGGTATCTCGCCAACGCCTCCGGCACCAACGCCACTGCTACCGGCACCAGTGCGCTGGCCAATGGCCAGTTCGCCACGGCCACCGGCAACAGGGCAACCGCAGCCGGCGCCAACGCCACGGCTACCGGCACTCTCGCCGTAGCCGCAGGCACCAATGCCACGGCAGCGGGATCAAGCGCGCTGGCCAGCGGGGCGGATGCTACGGCCACTGGCTCGAACGCAACCGCCAGCGGTGCCAACGCCACGGCAACCGGTACCAGCGCACTCGCCAGCGGCCAATTCGCCACGGCGACCGGCAACAAGGCCACGGCGGCAGGTACGTCGGCCACCGCCACCGGCGATCGTGCCTTGGCCAACGGTGACCTCGCCACGGCAACAGGTGTCCAGGCCACCGCCTCGGGCACGCAGGCCGCAGCCTTCGGCGCAAACTCCCTGGCCTTCGGTGCCAGTGCGGTTGCCCTCGGCTATCAGGCGAATGCCACCGGCGCGGCGGCTACGGCTTCCGGCTTCGCCGCGATCGCCAATGGCGCCAATGCCACGGCCACGGGCCCCCGGTCGGTCGCAACCGGCGCGGCTGCCACGGCAACCGGCTTCTCGGCCGCGGCCACGGGTGCTTCGGCCCTCGCGGTGGGTGACCGGGCCAGCGCGGTCGGGGCTAATGCCTCGGCGGCCGGCACCCAGGCATTCGCAAGCGGCACGTCGGCTTCGGCCTTCGGCGACCGGGCGCAGGCCCTGGGCGATTCGGCCACAGCCACGGGCGTCCTCGCTGTTGCCAACGGAGCGGCGGCCACGGCCGGAGGCGCCGGGGCATTCGCCAACGGAGCCCAGGCAATTGCCTTCGGTAACAATGCCACTGCCAACGGCGCTACCGCCTCTGCCTTCGGCGGGACGGCCAACGCCGCGGCCAACCAGTCCACGGCGATCGGCTTCGCCGCGACAGCAGTCGCGACCGGATCCACGGCGGTTGGCTACAACGCGCGGGCCAACAACCCGAACGACGTCGCGCTGGGTTCGAACTCGGTCACTGCACCATCGAACCCGACCAGCGGGGCATCGGTCGACGGCTTGGGCTTCACGAACTTCCCGGGCAACAACCCGCAGAGCGTGGTTTCGGTTGGTTCGCAAGGCGCCGAGCGCCAGATCACCAACGTCGCTGCGGGCCGGATCACTCCGACCAGCACGGATGCGGTGAATGGCGGCCAGGTCTACTGGATCACCGACACCCTCAGCCGCAAGCTGAGCGCGGGGATCGCCTCGGCCATGTCGATGGCGGCCATGCCGATGCCGACGGAGCCGGGGGCCTGGATGTTCAGTGGCGGGTTCGGCTACTGGCACGGTCAGACCGGCTACTCGCTGGGTCTCGCCAAGACTACCGACGACGGCAAGTGGAGCTTCCGCGCCGGCGGTACGGTGGACAGTCAGGCCACTACGGGCGCTTCGGCCGGCTTCGGTATCCAGTTCTGATATCGACCTGATCCGCCGGCCCGATGGGCTGAAGAGAACGATCCCCGGGCGCTGCCGCGCTCGGGGATTGCTCTTGGGTGGATGCCGGTGTCCGGCCCACCCAGTTTACTTGGGGACTGAGGCCCCGGCTCGGGTGACCGACCGATTTCATTGTTAACGGCACTTGCCGGTCAATCGATTGCCACTAAGACTAGGCGCGGCGCGTCCATCGCAGGCCAGACCCGCAGGTCCTGCCGACGGCAACAGAACGGATGAGGAAGGGAATTGCATGCTTCCCGATGAAGCACTGAAGTCAATGCACGTGATGATTGCCACGCCGTGCTATATCTCTGCCGTTTCAATGAATTACGTAACGAGCATCTTCAGGTTCGGCATGGCTGCCAACCGCTTCGGCCTGCAGACCACGCTGCACATGCATTCCGAGAGCCTCGTGACCCGCGGGCGCAACGAGATGGTCCGGTTCTTCCTTGAGCATGAGGAATTTACCCACCTGCTGTGGGTCGATTCCGATATCGAGTTCCAGCCCCGCGACGCTTTCCGCTTGCTCCTCTCCGACCTTGACGTGGTGGCGGGGATCTATCCGATCAAGAATCTCAACTGGCCGGCCGAGGGCATCTCCGAAGCCATGACCCTTGATGAATACGTGGTGCGGCATGCCACTTTCCCGTTCAACCCGGTAGGCATGTGGGAAGAGCCGATCGTGCCCCGCCTGAATGCTGACGAGTTCATCGAAGTGGCCGAGGCGCCGACCGGGTTCATGTGCATCAAGCGCGACGTGATCTATCGCATGATGGAGCACTATCCCGAGCTCAACTACATGCCGGAAGGCGCCGAAAAGCAGGCCAAGAAGCAGTTCTACTGGTTGTTCTTCGATTGCATGGTCGAGCCCGAAACCAAGCGCTATCTTTCTGAAGACTATGCCTTCTGCAAGCGCTGGCGCGACATGGGCGGCAAGGTTCATGCCGACTTCCAATCCGATCTCGGGCATCTTGGTCAATACATGTACCGCGGCAACCTGTCGCGCTCGATCCGGCGGCGCGACGGCCTGCCCTATTGATGCGGCAGACCTTCTTCATCTCCGGCCTGCCGCGCTCGGGATCGACCCTGCTGGGGGCGATCCTGCGGCAGAATCCGCAGATTTACGCGGGGATGAGCAGCCCGGTATTCAGCCTGGTCAACGCGCTGATGCCGCGCCTGAGCAGCGCCAACGAATTCGGCGTGATGTTTTCCGATCAGGAGCGGGCGGCCGTGCTGCGGGGGCTGTTCGAGAGCTACTATGCGGGGCGGCCTGAACAGGTAGTGTTCGATACCAATCGCAGCTGGACGCAGAAGTTGCCGGTCCTTCTGGAGCTGTTTCCGGCCACCAAGCTGGTCTGCCTGGTGCGGCCGATTGGCGAGATATTACAGAGCTTTGAGCACCAGTTCCTGCGGCATCCGCTGCAGCTGTCGCAGATCATCGGCTGCGATCCGGACACCTCGGTCTATACCCGGACCGACCGGTTGATGTTTGCCAACGGGCTCGTCGGCGTGGCGCTTAACGGGCTCAAGGAAGCGTTCTACGGAGCGGCCAGTGAGCGGCTGATGCTAGTGTCGTACCAGTCGCTGGTGACCGCTCCGGCCGAGGTTATCTCGGCCATCTACCGGTTCTGCGGGCTGCAATCTTTCGCCCATGATTTCAACAATGTGACCTTCGAAGAACAGGCGTTTGACCACAAGTTGGGGGCTCCCGGCCTGCATCAGGTCCGCCAGGCTGTTGCCCGGATTTCGACACGACCGACCCTGCCGCCAGACATTCTTGCGCGGCACGCCGGCGCCCATTTCTGGGAAACCGACGCGTCGCTCACGCAAGCGGACTGCAACTGGGCTGCAATGCGCTGAACCGCCCCTGCCTGCGGCAGAGCCCCGTGAGGCCCGCCGCCGGCCGCCCCGGCCCCTCCGATCAGAGCTCGGCGTCGGCCAGGCCGCAGACGATCCGGTCGGGCGAAAGCGGCATTGTCAGCCAGGTCTTGCCGAAAGGCGCGAGGGCATCGTTGATCGCATTGACCAGGGTTGGCGGCGCGATCATTGCCCCGCCCTCGCCCACGCCCTTGTAGCCGCCCGGCGTGGTCGACGGCGTGCACAGGTGGACATATTCGAGACGCGGCACGTCGAGCGCGGTCGGCACGAGGTAGTCCTTCAGCGTGGCCGCGAGTGGCTGGCCATTAGCGTCGTAGGCAACCTTCTCGAACAGCACCCCGGCAATGCCCTGGACCACGCCGCCCGAAATCTGCCCCTCGACGATGGCCGGGTTGATCAGGTTGCCGCAATCGCCGCCGGCCACCCAGCGCAGGATCTTGACCTTGCCGGTTTCGATATCGACCTCGACGATGCAGGCGTGGGCGGCATTGGCGAAGACCATCGGCGGGGTGCGGAAGCGGTATTGCGTTTCGAGACCGCTCTCCATGCCGTGCGGCAGGCGGTCGGTGTCGAAATAGGCCATCGCCGCGATTTCGGCGAGCGAGGCGCGCATTTCCGAGCCCTGGATAGTGATCTGGCCATTGTCGATCTGCACGGCCTCGGGCGAGGCGTTGAAGGCGTGGGCGGTGATGACCTTGATCTTTTCGGCCAGGCGGTCCGCAGCCACCGTGGCGGCCCCGCCGCCGACGACGGCCTGACGGCTGCCGCCCGCGCCCGACCCATAGCCGGTCCGCTGGGAATCGCCCTCGACGATCGTCACATCGGCGAAGGGCACGCCCAGCCGGTCAGCCACGATCTGGGCCATGGTGGTGGCGGTGCCGTGCCCTTGCGAAAGAGTGCTGAGCATGGCCGTGACCTTGCCGGTCGGCTCAACCCGGACATGGGCGACTTCCGACGAATAGGTCCCGAAGGCGATGGCAGTCGGCTCGATCGTGGCCGCGACGCCCAGGCCGAGATAGCGCCCCTGCTTGCGGGCCTCCTCCTGCTCGCGGCGGAAGGCGGGGACGTCAATGGCGGCTACCGTGGCGTCCATGGTCTCGCGCGGGGTCACGTCATCGAGAACGAGGCCGGTGACCATCGTGAACGGCTGGTCGGGCCGGCCGATGATGTTCTTGCGGCGCAGTTCGACAGGATCGACGCCCATCTGCCGGGCCGCCTTGTCGAGCATCGTCTCGCGGGCGAACATGTCCATCATCCACGGGCCGCGATAGGGGCCCTCGCCGCAGGTGTTGGTGAACCAGCCGGACGACTTGAAACGGTAGGCCGGCAGACGGTAGGGCCCGGGGAAGGTCATCGCGACCAGCCCGCCGCTGCCATGGGCGGCATGAGGATAGGCCCCATAGTCGACATGAAACTCGACGTCGGCGGCCAGCAACCGGTGATCGGCATCGAAGGCCAGCTTGACGCGGCAATGTTCGTCGCGGCCCTGGGAGCAGGCGGTGAGGCTCTCGAGGCGATCCTCGATCCACTTGATCGGGCGGTTCAGCAGGAGCGCCGCGCCGACGATCGCCAGCTCATCGCGCAGGGCGGTGACCTTCTGGCCGAACCCGCCGCCGACATCCTTGGCAAGGACACGCACTTCGTTGTGCGGCAGGCCGAAGACATTGGCGATGTGCGTCGCCGCCATGTGGGTGCCCTGGCAGGCAAGGTTGATGGTCAGCTCGCCCGCGCCTTCGCGGCGGGCGACGATGCCGCGGGTCTCCATCGGCAGCTGGGTCTGCCGGCAGTTGACGATCGTATCCTCCACCACGTGCGCCGCCGAGGCGAAGATGGCATCGACATCGTCCCCGATCGCCATTTCCATCTCGCCGATGGCGTTGGTCTCGTATTCAGGATGCACGGGCGGCATGGTGCGCGCCGCGGCGATGCCGACAATGGGGGGCTCGACCGCGTAGTCCACCTCGATCAGGGCAGCGCCGTCTTCGGCGAGGGCGCGGCTTTCCGCCACGACGATGGCAACCGGATCGCCGACGAACCGGACGTCCTTGCGGGCGACCAGGCCGTTATCGGGATAGGGCAGATCGGGCTGGTCCATCGCCGAGTTGAAGAAGCGCGGGCGCAAGGTGTCGATATCGGCGGCGGTGTAGACCGCGACCACGCCGGGCAGCGCCCGGGCAGCGGTGACATCGAGGCGGGTGATCCTGCCCCGCGCCACGGTGCTGCGCAGGAACGCGGCATGGAGCATGCCGGGGACCACCACGTCATCGACATAGGTGCCCTTGCCGGTGAGCAGGCGGCGATCTTCCTTGCGCTGGACGCGCTGGCCAACGAAACGGGCGCCGGCGACGGGAGCGGAATCGTTCACTTGGCCTCTCCTTCCGCGGCGGCAAGCCGGTCGACCACGCGCAAGATGCCCTGGTAGCCGGTGCAGCGACACAGGTGACCGGAGAGGGCCTGCTTCATTTCCGCCGCATCCGGCCTCGGCTCGGCCCGATCGAGCGCGACCATGGTCATGACGAAGCCGGGGGTGCAGAACCCGCACTGGAGCGCGAACTCCTCGCGGAACATCTGCTGGACGGGGTGCAGCGTGCCATCCGGGGCGGCGAGGCCCTCGAGCGTTTCGACCTTCTTGCCATTGGCCTGGACTGCCAGCATCAGGCACGAGCGCATCGGTTCGCCATCGACCAGCACGGTGCAGGCGCCGCAAACGCCATGCTCGCAGCCAGCGTGAGGCCCGGTGCAGCCTTCGTCCTGGCGCAGATAATCCAGCAGGGTGCGACGGCTTTCGGCCATGCCCTCGGCAGTGCGGCCATTCAGTTCGAATTCGATGAAGTGCAGGCTCATGCCGCCAACTCCGCAAGAAGAGTGCGCATCCGGCGCGCGAAGACCCGCGCGGCGACGGTGCGCCGGTATTGTTCGGATGCGTGGAGATCGTCGCCGGGAGCAACCTCGCCAAGCGCGATCCTAGTGAGATCGGCCACGTCGACATCGGCGGGTGCCGTACCGGCCAGCGCGCGCTCCACGGCCACGGCGGGAACGGGGGTTGGGCCCATGCCGAACCAGGCAAGGCCGGCCCGGGTAATCCGCCCGCCTTCGAGGACCATGCCGCCGAGCAGACCGACGAGGGCGAAATCGCCCTGGCGGCGAGCCACTTCCTCGAACAGGGTGCGTGTGTTCTGCGGCCAGGCCGGATAGTGCACGGCGGCGAGGACCTCATCATCGGCGCGCACCGTGGAGTAGGGGCCGACGTAGAATTCACGGGCGGGCACCATGCGGGTGCCGCGCACCGAGCGCAGTTCCACGCTGGCGCCGAGCGCGACGGCCAGCGCCGGCATTTCCGCCGCCGGTTCGCCAAGCGCGATCGACCCGCCGATGGTGCCGCGGGTGCGGGTCTGGAAATGGCCAACGTGGCCGAGCGCCTCGGCCATCAGCGGCAGATGACGGGCCACGAGCGGATCCTTGCGCGCATGGGCCTGGCGGGTGCGGGCGGCAACGCGCAGGGCGCCGCCGGTCTCGGTAATACCCGCCATGTCGGCGGCCAGATTGATATCGACCAGCACCGACGGGCTGGCGACGCGCAGGGCGAGCAGCGGCATCAGGGTCTGCCCGCCGGCGAGGACCGCGCCATCGCTGCCAGCCTCGCCCATCAGGTGGACCGCCTCGTCAAGCGAGCCGGCCTCGACATAGTCAAACGGTGCGGCCTTCATGCGCCCTTCTCCCTGGACCGGGCAACCAGCGTTGCCAGCATATCGGCATCCAGCACCACCAGTTGGGGCTGGGCAGGCTGCCGGCGCCCGAAGGCGAAACCGGCGAAGGCAGCGAGGACAGTGAGCAGGCCAACGGCCATGCCGGCAAGGCTGCCGCTGCCATCCCATCCGCTGGCGGCGCGGCCGAGGATGAAACCACCGACGAGCGCGGCGGCGAGTGCCAGCAGCCACCCGAGCGACGATGCGGGAGCAGCGGGGGCCGGCGCCACGGGCTGGCGCGGTGCGGCGGAAGCGCTTGCAGCAGGAGCGGCAGCGGCAGCCGGAGCAACGGCGGCCTCCGAAAAGTCGCGACTGGCCACTTCCTGGGCGAACCGGCTGAAGAATACGCCGGCGAGCTGCTTGGCGGTCACGTCGATCAGCTTGCCGCCGAGCGAGGCCAGGCGCCCCTGCACGTCGGCATCGACCTCATAGGCAAGCAGCGTCGCGGCGCCGTCGCGGGTAAGCGCGACCCGCGCGCCGCCCCGGGCCGAGCCAGCCGCACCGCCGCTGCCCTCGCCGGTGATGCGATAGCCGTTGGGCGGATCGAGTTCGGAAAGCTGGACCTCGCCGCCGAAGCGGGCCGAGATCGGGCCGACCTTGATCGTGGCCGAGGCGCGGAACCGGTTTTCACCGATCACTTCGAGCGACTGGCAGCCCGGAATGCAGGCCCGCAGCACATCGGGATCGTTGAGCGCCGCCCAGACCACCTCGATCGGCGCCTCGATCCGTTGTTCACCCGTCATCTGCATTGCCGGAATACTCTCCTCAAACCGGCCCGGCGCACTGACGGACCGTGAAACAGTTGTTCGTGCGCTTCATGCCTGCCCCGTGCGCGCAACGAAACCGCCTTTCGGGCGAAAGCACAAGCATGCTCGACGCTTCACGGTGCCTCGCCCTCCCCCGTTGCGGCGAGCAGGAAACTCCGCGCCGCCCGGTCCAGCGCCATGGCGCCGGGATCATCGGGAATGGCGGCACAGAGCAGGTCGAGATCCTTGCGCAGGAGCGGACCGCCCAGGCTATACTCGGTGGGATCGGCGATGGCCGCGGCGTGGGCGAGCCCGGTGCTGGCACCGCTGCTCTGCGCGATGACGGCAGCAAGTGCCGCCCGGTCCATCCCCAGTGCTTGGCCGGCCTGCAGCGCGGCCCAAGCGAGGGCGACGTTGGCGGAAAGCAGGGCATTGTTGACCAGCTTGGCCCGTTGGCCCGACCCCGCCGGCCCGAGCAGGACGATCAGGCGGCCGAAGGTTTCGAACAACGGCCGGGCCGTGGCAAAGGCTTCATCGCTGGCCCCGCACATGACGGTCAGCGTGCCGGCCTCTGCTGCGAGTGCTCCGCCACTCACTGGCGCATCGACGAATTGGAGACCCACGCTTGCACAGCGGGCCGCGAGCTGTTCGCTGGTGGCCGGCAGGATGGTCGAATGAACCGCGATCAGGGCGCCTGGCGCCATGGCCGGGATCAGCGCATCGCAGACTTCCAGCACGCCCGCATCGTTGCGCACGCAGATGCCGACATGGCGGCAGGCGGCGCCAAGCTCGGCTGCCGAGGCGGCAACCTGCACCCCCTTGGCCGCATAGGGCGTGGTGACTTCCGCGCGGCGGGCCCAGATCGCCAGCGGCAGGCCGGCATCGGCAATGCGCTGCGCGATGGGCGCGCCCTGATTGCCGAGACCGATAAAACCGACCGCGCTCATGCCCTTGCCACTCTCATGTCGGATTTCTCGATCACTGGCGACGCTACTTGGCCGAGTTCTTGAAGGTGGCAAGGCCCGCCGCTGCCTCACCGCTGGCGATAATATGGGGCACGCCCGCGGCTTCGAGCGCGAGGCCCTCGGCCAGCGGCAGGCCATAACCGGCCCACATGGCGCGGCGAATTTCGCGCTGGGCGACAGGGCCGCCCGAGGCACAGCGATCCGCCAGGGCCACGGCCTCGGCCAGGCAGTCATCAGCGAGAGCGTTGACCAGGCCGATCTGCCGGGCGCGCGCGGCGTCGATCATTTCCCCGGTAAGCGCCAGTTCCAGCGCGCGCCCGAGCCCGACAAGGCGCGGCAGGAGCTGGGTGCCGCCATAGGACGGCATCAGCGAATGGGTCACCTCGGGCAGGCCGAGCCGCGCGTCGGGCGCGGCGACGCGCAGGGTGCAGGCCATGGCGATCTCAAGCCCGCCGCCAAGCGCGAGGCCGTTGATCGCGGCCACGCTGGGCTTGGGGCATTCGACCAGCCGGAGAACCAGCGCGTGCATGTGGCGCACCCGGTCCAGCGGATCGCCGCCTCCGCCCTCCTTGAGGTCAGAACCGACGCAGAAGCCGCGGCCCGTGCCGACAATGACGAGCGCGCGGATCGCCTCGTCGCTCTCGCAGCGATCAAGCGCGGCATCGAGCTCGTGCGTCATGGCGGTGTTGATCGCGTTCAGTGAGCGCGGGCGATCGAGGCGCAGGACGGCGATGCCGTTATCAACGGTGAACTGGGTGGTGGGTTCGCCGGCCTGCATCATCAATCTCCGATCAGCGGAAAGGGCCCGGTCAGGGCGGCGCGGTATTCGGCGGCCAGCCGGGTGACGAGGTCGGCAGCGGGCAGTACCTGGTCGATCCCGGCGACGCCTTGGCCTGCCGACCATATCTCCTTCCAGACCTTGAGCGGCTGGCCGACCGGCCCGGCCTCGATGCGGGGGTGGCGCAAGTGGAGGGCGCGCGGATCGATGCCGGCAGCGGCAATCGAGCTGTTCAGGAAAACCGCGGGCGTACCGCTCATCGCCGCCGTGGCGGTAACGTCGCCGGCGCCGGACGCCACGATCATGTCGCGGTAGCCCTCCTGCACATTGGCCTCCGGCGTGGCGAGGAAGCGGGTTCCCATGTAGGCAAGGTCTGCCCCGGCGACGATGGCGGCGGCAATGTCGCGCCCGGTAGAAAGGGCGCCGGCGACGAGCAGGGCCCCATCGTAGCGCTTGCGGGCATCGGCGAGGAAGGCGAACGGGTTGAGGTAGCCGGTGTGGCCGCCGGCGCCGTGAGTGAGCAGGATGATGCCGTCAACCCCGGCCTCGGCGGCGATCTCGACATGGCGGGCGCTGGCGGCATCGTGGAACACCAGCCCGCCGTAGCCGTGCACCGCCTTCACCACCTCACGGTCGGCCCCGAACGAGGTGATCACCAGCGGCACCTTGCGGCGCACGGTAATGGCCAGATCCTCGGCCAGGCGCTCGTTGATCTTGGCGACAATGAGGTTGACCCCGAACAGGGCGTCAGTGGGCCCGCGCGCTGCGTCGATCTCGTCGAGCCAGGCTTCGTATTCGGCGCTGGTCCGGGGGTTCAGCGCGGGGAATGTGCCGACCGCACCGGCGCGGCAGGTTTCGATCACCAGCTGCGGGGTCGACGCGATAAGCATCGGCGCGGCCACGACAGGCACCTTGAGATTGGGCAGCAGCGCGGCGGGTATGGCCATTTCAGGTATCGCTTTCCGGCACGGAGCGCCCGGCCATCAGCCGTGGTGAGGCAAGGCATGCAATCGAGTTACCAGTGATAAAGCCGCTTCGCGGAAAAAGCGCAACTGCATGGCCAGGCTGCTAGACCCGCGCCCAGCGTCGAACGAGGTTGTGATAAACGTGGACCAGCCGGCCGATCCGGGCGTCGTCGGGGGGGCACTCGGGCGAGAGTGCCTGGATTGCCTGGTCCAGATCGAACAACAGCTCCCGCGCGGCGCCATCCGGCACGGCGCTTTGCAGCCAGGTGATTGCGCAGATGCGCCGGCCTCGGGTGACCGGCGTAACCTGGTGCAGGCTCGAGGCCGGGTAGAGCACCATGTCACCGGCGGCGAGCTTCACCGCCTGGGCCCCGAAGGCCTCTTCGATCACCAGTTCGCCGCCGTCGTAGTCGGCCGGGTCGGACAGGAACAGCGTGGCCGCCAGGTCGCTGCGCAGCGTGAGGTTCTGCTCGGGCAGGTGCATCAGGGCGCTGTCGGAATGCACGCCGTAGTGGCCGCCCTCCTGATAGCAGTTGAACACCGGCGGCCAGATCTTCTCGGCCAGCGAGGCCGAGACAAACAGCGGCGTGCGGCCGAGCCGGGCGAGCAGACCGCCCGCAAGATCCGCAACCACCGGATCGGCCCGGTCGGCCTGCACGTTCAGCTTGACCGCGATCGAGCGCGTGCCGGCGCTGCCTGCACCGTCGAGCCAGCGGGCGCCGCCAAGGGCCTCGCGGAACGCGGCGACTTCGTCTTGCGTCAGCACGTTCTCGATCACGATCAGCATCGGCGCACTCCGCTCAGAACTTGCCGCTCAGCGTCAGCGCCGCGCGGCGCTTGTCGCCGATATAGACGAAGGTGCCGCCGCGGTAAGCCGCGAGGTAATAGTCCTTGTTGGCGAGGTTCTGCACGTTGGCGCGCAGTTCGAGGTGGGGATTGAGCATCCAGGACGCGAACAGGTCGAAGGTGGTGTAGGCCGGGAGCACGTAGCGGTAGGCGCCGGATGGGGAGTCATAGACCGCCGCCGTGTCGGGCTGCCCCGCCGCCATCGAGCTCTTGTGGGTGACCGTGCCGCCGAAGGCGACGGCGTCGGTCAGCTGGTAGCGCAGTTGGGCGCTGGCCTGGAAGTCGGCGAAGTTCGCCAGCTTCTTGCCCACGTCGGTGGGCGTTGCCGATTCCAGCACCCGCGAGCGCGCCCAGGTCGCTCCCGCCTGCCCGGAGAGGCGGCTGGTGATGTTGCCGGCGAAGCCCAGCTCCACCCCGTCCACCTTGTAGCGCCCGGTATTGAGCGTGCCCTGCTGGCCATAGCCCGTGCCCGAACAGGTCGGATCGATGGCGACCGGGCAGGTCTGGAACACGCCGTCCTTGTAAAGGCGGAAAGCGGCGGCGGTGAGCAGCAGCTTGTGCTCGAACAGCTCCCACTTGGTGCCGAGTTCGTAATTGGTTGTCTTGACCGGGTTGCCGAAGAAATTGGGATTGGTGTCCGGGTTCCCGCCGCCGGTGTTGGCCGCTGGAACGCAGGCCCCGCCATAGGAGCAATCGCGGCCCACATCGGATTCGCCGCCATTGATGTTGGTCGCCGTGCCGAAGGCGAAATAGACCTGGCCATCGTCGGACGGCTTGAGCGAGAGGCCGGCGTGGTAGTTCCACAGGTTGCCCGAATAGCCGATGGTCGGCAGCGCTCCGCTGACCGCGCCGGTCGAGCCGTTCACCGTCTGCGACTTCAGCGTGTAGCTGAAGTGATCGAGCCGGACCCCGCCGAACACCGTGGCCCAGGGCGTCACGTCCACCGTGTCCATAACGTAGGCCGACGTGGTGGTGATCTGCCAGTCGTTGTTCCACGGGCCTTCGAAGTAGGTGCGGCCCTGGAGGTTGGCGATGTCGGTAGTGCCGGGCAGGATGCAATAAGCGTTGAGCGTGGCCGTGGTGCCCACCGCGCAGTTGAACGGGGCGGTGTTGGTGATCGGATTCACCCCGTTCACGACCTTGTTGTACGAAATCTCGCCGCCGAGCACGAGATCGTGCTTCATGCCCGCAAGCCTGGTGGTGGCCAGCAGGTTAAACTGGTCAGCCATGTATTCGATGCGCTGCCAGCCCTGGTGACCATTATCGAGCCGCGGAACCACGGTGGTCGTGCCGAACAGGGTGGCCGCACGCGCGCCGGTATTCACATAGCCATTCCTCGCCTGGCCATAACGGGCGGTGTTTTCGACCCGCAGGCCCGGGGCTATCTCCCACTTCACCTTGCCGGTGAGGACGTTGACCACCGAGCGGACGAAATCGCCCGACTGGGTATAGACCGGAACGTTCGGCACCACGGTCCCGCCGGCGCCGGTGAAATAGGCGCCGAGATCGGGGTGATCGTGGGCGGTCAGGTGATAGTAGTCGATCCCCACGCTGAAATTGTCGGCCGGCTTGATCAGCGCCGACACCGCAGCACCGAAGCGCTTGCGGCTGGCGGGGGCGCGGTCGGGCACGTCCTCGCTGCCGTAAAGCCCGTTGACCCTGAGGGCGAACTCGTCGCTGACCCTGAGGTTGGCGTCGGCTGTGGCGCGGACGTAAGTGTCGGTCCCGCCGGTGAGGTCGGCGTTGACGAAGTTGTAGTCGGTCGTCGCCTTCTTGGTGATCGCGTTGACGGCGCCGCCGGCCGAGCCCCGGCCCGCGAAGGTGGAACTGGGCCCCTTGGTCAGTTCCACCTGCTCGACGTTGAAGCTCTCGCGGATGGTCATGCCCGGATCGCGCAGGCCGTCGACGAAGACGTCGCTCTTCAGTTCGGAGCCGCGCAGCACATAGCGATCGCCGAACTTGTTGCCGTTTTCGCCGGTGCCGATGGTGACGCCCGGCTGGAGCTGGAGGATCGCCTTGAGGTCGGTCCGCCCGGATTCCTTGATCTGGCTCTCGGTGATGACGGTGATCGTCTGTGGCGTTTCAGCGAGCGGACGGGTGCGGCGGCTGTCGGCCGAGACGCGGGCCTTGTAGGGCGCGCCCTCCTCGGCATAGGGGTTCACGTCGGCGGTGCGATCCTGGATCTTGAGCGTATCGAGCTGCACCTCTTCCTCGCCGCCGGGCGCGGCTTGCGCGGCAGCGGGGGCGGCCAGGGCGGCGCTCAGGCTGAGGGCCACGGCGGCCGTGCCCTGGCGCAAGCTCAATGGGCGCACCACGCCCGTCGATGACTTGGTCATCTGCAAAAAATCCCTTCCTGTCAGCTGGTTTTGAGTGCGTATTCGATCGGCAGCGCCAGGGTTACGCTTTGGCGCGCCATGGCGTCGGGCATCCGCGGAAGCGGCGCGACGCGCTGGATGAGATCGAGCGTGGCGCGGTCGAGCAGGTCGTGGCCGCTCCCCCGCTTGATCGCCGCGCCCGAGACATTGCCCGCGCGGTCCACCGTGAAGCGCAGGACGACAACGCCCTCCTCTCGCGCCTTGCGGGCCTCGGCGGGATAGGTCTTGCGGCGATTGAGGTAGGCGCTGACGAGCGAGAAATAGTCGACCTCGGCCTTGCGGGCGCGCGGATCGGTGCCCGGCAGGGCGCTCGCCCCGGCCCCTGCCCCGCTGACCGGCGCGGCAGCCGGCGGCGCGGGGGCGGCGGCGACCGGCTGGGCAACGGTGCGCACCGGCTGGGCCGGCGCCGGGGACGGCAGGGTGACCGGATTGACCGGGAGGAGCGCGGAGACGTGCGGCACGTCGATCGGCGGTGTGGGCGCGAGCGGCTGAAGCGACGGCTGCGGCGGGCTGGGCTGCGCCGGCTGGACCGCGCTGGCGACGGCGGCCGCCGCGGCTTCGGCCGGCAATTCCACGAGCACGATCGGTTCGGGCACAGGCGGCTCGGCCGGGCGCGACCACGCGAGGATCGCCGCCGCCGCAAGGGCATGGGCGGCCAGCGCCGCGGCGCCGGCGAGGCCCCAGGTGCGCCGGTCCTGCGGGCACATCGCCAGCGCGGTCATCGCCCGGAACCTTCGGCGCCGACCAGCGCGACGTGGACATATCCCGCGCTGCGCAGGGCATTCATGGCCTGCATGATCGTGTCGTAGGTGATCGTCTTGTCGGCGCGCAGATACACGCGGCTCTCGCGGTCGCCGGCGGTGGCCACGGCGATGGCCTGGCCGAGCGACGCCGTGGTGACCGGCTTCTCGCCGACCAGCATGCGCCCGTCAGCCTGGATGGACAGGATGACCGGCCGATCAGGCTTCGGCGCCGGGACAGCGGTGGACACCGGCAGGTCGACCTTCACGTCGACCGTTGCCAGGGGAGCAGCGACCATGAAAATGATCAGGAGAACCAGCATCACGTCAATGAACGGGGTGACGTTGATCTCGTGGGTGACCGGCAGGTCGTCCGACACGTCGGTGAGGTGGATCGCCATGGGTTCATCCCCGCCCAAGCGGCACGGTGCCGCGCGAGAGGTCGCGGGAAACCAGGCGCAGGATCGCCGCCGAGGTATCGGCCACCAGCGCCCGGTGCGCGGCGATGCGCCGGCTGAAGTGGTTGTATATGACAACCGAGGGGATAGCCGCGACGAGACCCGTGGCGGTAGCGAGCAAGGCTTCGGCGATACCGGGCGCGACCACGGCAAGATTGGTGGTCTGCTGCTCGGCAATGCCGACGAAACTGTTCATGATCCCCCAGACCGTGCCGAACAGGCCGACGAAGGGCGCGGTCGAGCCGATCGTGGCGAGAACGTTGACCCCGCGGGTCATACGCCGGGCCTCGGCCGCCTCGTGGCGTTCGAGCCGCGAGACGACGCGCTCCTTGACGCCATCGGCATCGTTCAGGGCATCGGCGGAGAGCTGCAACTCCCTCCAGGCCTCGCCCACCAGTGGCGAGGCGGAAAGCGCGGCAGTGGCCTTGGCATCGCCGAGTGAGCGCAGCGAGATCACCCCATCATGGACCTCGCGCTGGTGGGCATCGGCCCGTCCCAGCTCAAGCACTTTGGCGACGAGCACGGTCCAGGTGATCACAGAAGCCAGCAGCAGGCCGAGGATAACGAGCTTCACCACCCAATCGGCCTGCACGAACATTCCGCCGACGGTCAGGTCGGCCGGCATGGCGGGACTTGCCGCTGCGGCCGGCGCGGCGATCAGCATTGCCGCTGCGGTGATCCACGGTCGGCAGTAATCCAGCCCCTTGCTCATTCGGTCCATTCCCACGCGTCGATGTATTGCGAACGATTCGCAACGCACGACCACCTAGACGCGAAGACGAGTCTATTGCAACTGATTCTCATTAGATATTGTGGCAGGCACAAGAAACCCCGCCCGGCGAGCGTGCCGAGCGGGGTCTCGAATGGGATCGGAGCCCCGGGTCAGGCGGCGGCGGCGAGCGTGCCGAAGCGCCTGAGGTGGAACGAGCCGTCGCCCAGCAGCTGGTTGATGACGTTCAGCCGGATGTAGTGGTGGCCGATATCGAGCTCCTCCGAGACACCCATGCCGCCATGCAACTGGACCGACTGGTAGCCGACGAACTTGGCCGAGCGGCCCACCTGGGCCTTGGCCGCCGAAACCAGCCGCTGGCGCTCCACCGGATCACCGTCGAGCGACATGGCGGCAACCATGGCGATCGACTTGGCGGTCTGGGTCTGGATGTACATGTCGGCCATGCGGTGCTGGAGCACCTGGAACTTGGCCAGGGGCGCGCCATACTGGATGCGGGTGCGGGTATATTCCGCCGTGGTCGGGATCAGGTATTCCATCGAGCCAATCGCCTCGGCGCAGACCGCGGCGACGCCATGATCGAGCGCCAGTTCGATGAGGGGGACCGCCCCGCCCTCGGTCCCGACGATAGCGTCAGCGGCAACCTCGACCCCCTCGAGCACCAGCTCAGCCGCGCCGAACAGGTCGATCGTGCGCAGGGCCCGGCGGGTGAGGCCGGGCGCTTGCGCATCGACCATGAACAGGGTGACGCCATCCCGGTCCCCCAGTTCCCCGGACGTGCGCGCCGCGACGAGGAACGTGTTGGCCCGGTCACCGCCCATGACGACCGGCATGCGGCCTGTCAGGGTCCAGCCGTCGCCTGGCTTCGTGGCGGTGAAACTGGTGTCCTGCGGGCTGCGCAGGGCATGGGTTGAACAGGCTGCCAGCGCCAGCAGGCGTTCGCCCGCGATGACCTCGGCAATGAGGCCGTCGCGCTGGTCGCCGGAGAGCCCCTCGATCAGCAGCCGGCCGCAGATTACCGCGGTGTAGAGGAACGGCTGGGTGACGAGATGACGCCCGAACCTTTCCATCACCACATAGATATCGGCGCTCGATTCGCCGTAGCCGCCGACGCTTTCCGGGAAGGCGGCGCCGATCAGGCCCAGTTCGGCCAGTTCGCGCCAGAGGGCGGCATCGGCCGCCGGGTCCGTCACCAGGGACTGGCGGGTCGGCAGGTCGTGCTTGTCGGTCAGGAAGCGGTCGACCATGTCCGACAGCATCCGCTGGTTATCACTGTAGTTGAAGTCCATCGCCCTGTTCCCGTCAGACGTTGAGCAGCCGGCGCGCAATGATGTTGCGCTGGATTTCCGAGCTGCCGCCATAAATCGTGAGCTTGCGCCGGTCGAAGAACTGCTGGGCCATGTGCTCCAGTTCGAGCGGCACGACCGGCAGCCCGCCATGCGGCAGGTGGTAGGGATGAACCAGGCCGTCCATCTCGGCCATTTCCATCAACAGCTCGGTAAGCGCCTGCATGATCTCGCCGCCGCGCACCTTGATGACCGAGACCTCCGGCCCGGGCGCCTTGCCCGAGAGTTCGTCGGCCAGCACGCGGTAGGTGGTGTAGCGCAGGGCCAGGAGGTCGGTCTCGACCTCGGCCACGCGCTGGGCGAGGACCGCGTTCTCGCTGCGCTTGCGGCCGTCGGGGCCAACCTGCTCGAGCCGTTCGCGCACCTGGCGGGCAAAGGCCATGTTCACGCCGATCCACGCGCCCATCAGCCGCTCGTTGCCGAGCAGGAACTTGGTGATGTCCCAGGCCCCGCCTTCCCGGCCGACGAGATTGGTGACCGGGACCCGCACCTCCTCGATCTGGACCTCATTGACCGAGAGCATGTGGCCGAGCGTGTAGATCGGGCTCACGGTGACTCCAGGCTGCTCCATGTCGACCAGCAGGAAGGAAATGCCCGCCTGCTTGGGACCGTCGGCCGAGGTACGCACGAGGCAGAAGATCTTGTTCGAAAGATGCGCGTAGCTGGTCCACAGCTTGGTGCCGGTGACGATATAGTCATCGCCATCACGCACGGCGCGCATCTGCAGGTTGGCAAGGTCGGAACCGGCCTGCGGCTCGGAGAAGCCCTGGCACCACCAGTCCTCGCTGGAGAGAATGCGCGGCAAAAGCTCGGCCTTCTGTTCGGGCGTGCCGAACTCGATCAGGACCGGGCCGAGCAGGTCCTGCGAAACGTGGTTGAGGCGCGGCGCACCGGCAAGGCCGGATTCCTCTTCCCAGATGAACCGCTCCATCGGGCCCCAGCCCGGGCCGCCATGCTCCTTTGGCCAGAGCGGCACGTTCCAGCCTTTTTCCCGCAACAGCGCATGCCAGTGATTATGCTCGTCCTTGGTGAGCTTGTCCCCGGCCAGCGTGCGCCGCGAAAAGTCGGCCGGCAGGTGCTTGGCAAAAAATGCGCGCATTTCATCGCGCAAGGCCAGATGCTTGTCGTCGATTAACAGGTCCACTTGATCAACTCCTCGCCGGTCAGGCGTATCAGGCGCCGCGGAAAACCGGCTTTCTCTTCTCGCGCAAGGCAGTGCGGCCCTCCGCATAGTCGTGTGTCATGGTCAAGGGCGGCAGTTCTGCCGATTCGGCCGCAAACACCGCATCGAGCGACTGGCACTGGCCGAGCATGCGCTTGGTCGCCGCGAGGGACAACGGGGCGACCTGGGCATAGCGGCCCGCTTCGGTGAGAGCCGCGGAAAGCACGTCCTCGGCCGGGACGACGCGGTCGACCAGGCCAAGCTCGATCAATTCCGCACCGCGAACTTCACGGCCAGTGAGCAACAGGTCACGAGCGTGATGGCTGCCGATGCGCTGCGACAAGGTGTAGGCGATGCCGGTATCGGCCACGAGCCCCACCTTGCCGAAGGCCGCACACATGCGGGCTCCCTCCGCCGCGACCACCCGGTCGCAGGCCATGGCAATGGCGAATCCGGCACCGAACGCGGTACCCTCCACCGCTGCGATCGTTGGCTTCGGACCGAGGTGCAGGATGCGGGCAATTTCCTGAAGGAACACGCCATTGCGCCGGCTCCGGTCGGGATCCGGAGCAACATTGGGAGGCAGCCGTCCACCAGAGCAGAAGTGCCCGCCTGCGCCGGCCACCACGATGGCGCGGCAGTCCGCCGAACTGGTCAGCGCCTGCAGCCGCTCCAGCAGCAATTCGCGCATTTCCGTCGACAGGGCGTTGCGGAATTGCGGAGCATTGAGCGTGACGACAACAGTGCCGTCCACGTCGTGACACAGGATTTCCTGCGCCTGCGCTACTTCCGCGCTCACGTCATACATGAAAACCCATTCCCCGTCTTGCATGCCTCGGCCCACACGACGGGGCCGGTCGACAGCCTTTTAGGCGAGACCGTCCGCTGCACGCACCTGTCGGGCTCGGGTTATCATGTATGTGCCGACCGCGAGCCTAGGCCGCCAATGCGGCGCGGCGCTGCTCGAATTCCTCGAGAAACTCGCGCGAGCCGACCGGATCGCGGCGCTTGGCCGGATCGTAGAAGGGCGACATGATCTTGAGCATCATCGGCAGAATGCCTTTGGTCACGCGCTTCTTCACGGCCTTCTGACGCGCGATCGATGCCGCGACCTCTTCCGGGGTCATCTTGGCGCGGTCCTGCTCAAGCAGGTACTTCGTCGCCGCGCCGGCAAACTTGCCGAGGTGCGCCATCGCATAGATGTAACCATAGACCCGGTAAAAGTAGCGCGAGACCGGGTTCAGGCCGCTGAGGGCGTGATAGGCATCCGAACACACGGTGCGATGCTCGAACTCCTCGGCCAGATGCCACCGCCACATGTCGAGCACTGCCGGATCCGCACCGTCGACGAGATCGTCGAAGCTCTCGAACCAGGCTTCGCAAGCGGTTGCGCTCATCGACTCAAAGCCTTCGCAGTACGACAGATGGAAGCGCAGCGAACGGTTCTTCAGCCAATCGTCGTACTCCGCCGCAATCTTGTCCTCCAGGGGCTTGAGCCCTTCGTAGCCCTGGCTGCGCATCACCTTGTTATAGGCGATATGGTACTTGCAGTGCTGCATCTCCTGCTTGCAGAAGATGTCGATTTCCTCGAGCAGCTTCGTGTCGGAGGGATCGATCTTTCCGGCGGCCATCCTCATTACCTTGAGCAGGTAGGGCTCGACATAGGCAGGGATCAGCGACGACGCGTTGAACATCTGCGAAAACTCCGCACTGGGAGCCCAATGCGCCTTCACCTGACTGAAATCGAACTTCGGAAAACGGGCTTTCATGAGCAGCCTCTCTCGGTAGCAATGGACGCCCGATATCCCATCCGGCATCCTATGCGGGGATCATACCACGATTTTTCACATGTGTGATCGCTTGTCCGCCACGACAACCCCAAAGTGCATGATCACTGCCCTCACGCCTCACGGCGCGGGGATCAACCATGTGATGGCTCTCCGGCGGTGTTTGCCTTTAGCCCCCGGATCGCCGCAGAGGCTGCACCGTGCCACAGGGGAAACTCCAGATGCTGGTAGGTAAGTCTGCCCTGATCATCAACGAGATGCAGCTCGGCGTGGTCGATCCTGCCCATGCCGGATTTCCTGGCCTCGCCAATCAGGTGGTCGAACGAGGGATCGCGGCGCGGATAGCGCGGTTAGCCGCGGCCTTCCGCGGCGCGGGCCTGCCGGTCTTCCATACGCCCGTGGTCCACCGCCCCGATCTCGCCGACGTCAAGGCCAATGCTCTCATCCATGCCCTCACCCTCAAGAGCGGCAAGATGAAGGAAGGCAGCGTCGAAGTGCGGTACGTTCCCGAGCTTCAACCCGCGAAGGGCGATTTCGAGATCGTTCGTACGTCGGGGATGGTGTCAATTTGCGCCACCCAATTGGACGCCATACTGCGCCGAATGGCCATCAAGACCGTGGTGATCACCGGGGTATCAACCAACATTGGGGTGGCCGGGAACGCCATTGTCGCGGGCGAGCTGGGCTACCATGTCGTGGTCCCGGAAGACTGCATTGCCGGTTCCGACCCGGACGTTCACAAGATCCTCGTGCGCGAACAACTTCGCATGGTCGCCCGGATCGTTACCGCCGACGATGTGATCTCGTCGCTCCCCGCCAGCTGACCGCCCATGCCGCATGGCTCCTCCAGACCGCCGCGCGTGATACGTCGGCACATCGCTTGAGAGACTTCCCGATGCCCGAAATCCTTGACGCCGCCACCGATACCGCCGCCCGCGCTCACCGCGAACAGGCGGAGCGGCTTGCCGCCCGCGTGGACGACGTGCCAGCCAACACGCCATTGATCCCGGTGGATCACGTCGGCATCATCGGCGCAGGCACAATGGGTCGGGGCATCGCTTTGGCCTTTCTCAATGGCGGATTGCGGGTAACCATCGTCGAGATGGTCCCGGCAGCGCTGGAAAACGCGCAGAAGCTGATGCGCAAGAGCTACGATGGGCAGCTGCGTCGGGGCCAGATCACGCAGGAGGAAGTGGAGCAGCGGCTGGCCCGGCTGACGGCGGCCGGCACGCTCGACGCCGTGGCGGACTGCGACCTCGTAATCGAGGCGATCTTCGAAGACATGGCGCTCAAGCTTGAGTTGTTCGGCAAGCTCGACACGATCGTCAAGCCCGGCGCGCTGCTGGCCAGCAACACCTCGTACCTCGACATCGACGCCATGGCCGCTGCCACCGCGCGGCCAGAGCTGTTCCTGGGCATGCACTTCTTCTCGCCCGCCAACATCATGAAATTGCTTGAGATCGTGCGCGGCGCGAAGACCGGCAACGGCGCCATTGCCACGGTGATGGCCTTGACCGGGCGGATCGGCAAGGTGCCGGTGCTTTCGCGCGTGTGCCATGGCTTCATCGGCAACCGGATGAACCGGCGCCGCCGCGAGGCGGCAGAGCGGCTGATGCTCGAGGGCGCCGAGCCTGGGCGGATCGACGCCGTGGTTGAGCGGTTCGGCTTCAAGATGGGGCCCTTCGCCGCGTCCGACATGGCCGGGCTGGACGTCATGTGGTCAGCCGCCAAATCGACCGGATCGACCCCCAAGGACGTGCTGTGCGACGCTGGTCGCTACGGCCAGAAGAACGGCAAGGGCTATTACGACTACGACGAGAACCGCAACCGCACCCCTTCGGCCGAAGCCGTCGAACTGATCCGCGGGCTTGCGCGCAAGCTGAACGTGGCCCAGCGCGAATTCACCGACGAGGAGATCCTGGGTGCGGTGCTTTACCCTGCGGTCAACGAAGGCGCCAAAATCCTGGACGAAGGCATTGCCCAGCGCGCTTCCGACATAGACGTCACCTGGCTCAACGGCTTCGGCTTCCCGGCGACCGAGGGCGGCATCATGTACTGGGCAGACCGGCAGGGGCTGGACAAGGTCCTGGCCGGAATGGAGCAGCTCGAAGCGCGCTATGGCGAGGATTACGCGGTGGCCCCGCTGCTGCGCCGGCTGGCCGCCGAGGGGCGCACCTTCGCCGAGGCATGAGGCAGCTGCAATTGCGGCGCCCCGCCGTTGAGATCGGCGGGCCACCGTTCTATCTGCCAGGCAGGCAATTCATTTTACGAGAGCTAACGGAGTAGCAAGTGTCGACGGTCAACCCGCTGAATGGCCCGCTCAAGGGTATCCGCGTACTGGACCTCAGCCGCGTGCTGGCGGCGCCCTTCGCGGCGCAGATGCTGTCGGACATGGGCGCCGAGGTGATCAAGGTGGAGCGGCCGGGGCTTGGCGACGACAGCCGCCGGATCAGCCCCTTCCTGACCAATGCCGACGGGTCGCGCGGCGAATCGATGTTCTACCTCTCGGCCAACCGCGGCAAGCGCTCGATCACCATCGACCTGTCGAAGCCCGAAGGTCAGGAACTGGTCCGGCAGCTTGCCGCTGACAGCGACGTGCTGATCGAGAATTACAAGGTGGGCGACCTCAAGCGGTACGGCCTCGACTATGACGCAATCCGCGCGATCAACCCGCGCATCGTCTACTGCTCGGTGACCGGCTACGGCCAGAACGGCCCCTATGCTCCCAAGCCCGGCTACGACGCGATCTTCCAGGCGATGAGCGGCCTGATGAGCACTAACGGCGCTCCCGCCGGCGAAAAGGGCGAAGGCCCGACCAAGGTTGGCGTCTCGATGTCCGACATGCTGGCGGGCCTGTTCGCCAGCTCGGCTATCTGCGGCGCCCTGGTCGACCAGGCCCGCACCGGGACCGGCCGCTATATCGACGTGGCGCTGCTCGATGCTTCCTTCGCCACGCTGTCGCACCTGGCGCAGTGGTATCTCTCGCTCGGCCAGGTGCCGCCACGGCGCGGCTCGGAAGGCAATGGCGGAATGCCCGCGGGGCTGTTCACCTGCGGTGACGGCAAGGACCTGATGATAACTGCCGGCAACCAGGCCCAGTGGCTGCGCCTTGCCGAAGCAATGGACGTCATGCACCTGATAGAAGACCCGCGCTTCGACACGGTGTTCACCCGCAGCGACAACCGCCGCGCGCTTGTCCCCCTGCTGCAGGAAGTGTTCGAGACCAGGCCGCTCGCCTACTGGATCGAGAAGCTCGATGAAGCCGGGGTGCCCGCCGGCCCCGTCTACAACATTGCCGAGGCGCTGGAGGACCCGCAGCTCAAATCGCGCGGGCCAGTCGTGACGACGCACCATCCGTCTTACGGCGAGATGAAGCTGGTCGCCAATCCGGTGAAGTTCCCGGGGGAGCAGAACACGGCCGAACCGCTGCACCCGCCCCTGCTGGGCGAGCACACCGACGAGGTGCTGCGCGACGTGCTGCACTTCGACGATGCCCGGATTGCCGAGCTGAAAGCCAAGGGCATCGTCTAGGCCGGATTACGGCGGGAACGCACGGGTCATTCTACCCACGATCAACATACCGCGCCCGGCGCGTCACACTTTAATGTGTGGCCACATTGCAAGGTGATCGCGGGGGTGATATAAGGTGGGCCATGTCCACGATCGAACGCGTCCGCACCCTCGTCACCACTGGCCAGATGACCCGCGCCGGCCTTGCCCGCGCGGCCGGGCTCCACGCCAATACCCTGCGCGACTGCACGGATGACGACTGGAATCCCACATCCGAAACGCTGGGCAAGCTGGAGCGCTTCCTCTTGACCAACGACGACCGGCCCGTGCTCGTCTCGATCGAGGAAATCATCGATGAGGCTCGCAACGGGCGAATGTTCGTGCTGGTCGACGACGAGGACCGCGAGAACGAGGGCGACCTCGTAATCCCGGCACAGATGGCGACGCCGGCGGCAATCAACTTCATGGCCACCCACGGGCGGGGCCTGATCTGCCTCACGCTGACGGGAGAGCGCTGCGAGCAGCTTGGCCTCGAACTGATGAGCCGCCACAACGGCACCCGGCATGAAACCGCCTTCACCGTTTCGATCGAGGCGCGCGAGGGGGTGACCACCGGCATCTCCGCCGCCGACCGCGCCCGCACGGTCAGCGTCGCCATTGATGGCACCAAGAGCAAGGCCGATATCGTCACCCCGGGGCATGTCTTCCCGCTGCGCGCCAAGGATGGCGGCGTGCTGGTCCGCACCGGCCATACCGAGGCGGCAGTGGATATCTCGCGGCTGGCGGGCCTCAATCCCTCGGGCGTGATCTGCGAAATCATGCGCGACGATGGAACGATGGCGCGGATGGACGACCTCGTCACCTTCGCGCGGATGCACGATCTCAAGATCGGCACGATCCGCGATCTGATCGCCTATCGCCGCAAGCATGACCGCATGGTCGAGAAGCGCAACGAACTGGCCTTCACCTCCAAGTGGGGCGGAGACTGGAAGGCCATCACCTTTTACAACAAGGCGACTGGCGATGAGACGCTGGCCCTCGTCAAGGGGCGGATCGATCCCGAACAGCCGACCCTGGTGCGGATGCACAGCATGTCTTTCTATGCCGATGCCTTCGGCGAAGTCGGCCCCCGGTCAGACCTGCTCAGCCGGTCGATGGAGATGATCGCCGAAGCTGGCGCGGGAGTCATCGTGGTGATCAACCGGTTCATGACCGGCGCCATCAGCCGGGCCATGGAGATCAAGCAGCAGGTCCGCGAAGGCATCGAACCGCCCATGGAGGAACTGCGCGACTATGGCGTGGGTGCCCAGATCCTCGCCGAACTGGGCGTCCACGACATGGTGCTGCTGACCAACACCCACCATTCGCTGGTCGCCCTGGAAGGCTATGGCCTGTCCATCGTCGGCGAACGCAAGATCGCCTGACGCACACCTCTTTTCCAAGGATACCTGACATGGCCCGCATCCTCATCGTCGAGGCGCGTTTCTACGACCATCTGAACGACATGCTGGTCGCCGGAGCCAAGGCCGCCATCAAGGCTGCCGGCCACCAGGCCGAGGTGATCACCGTGCCCGGGGCCCTGGAAATCCCCAGCGCGATCGCCCTCGCCGACCAGGGCGGCAGCTATGACGGCTATGTTGCCATCGGCGTGGTGATCCGGGGGGAAACCTATCACTTCGAGATTGTCGCCGGCGAAAGCGCGCGCGGCATCATGGCCCTGACCATGGACGGCATGGCAATCGGCAACGGCATCCTCACCGTCGAGAACGAACAGCAGGCGCTCGTCCGCGCCGATCCCAAGCAGAAGAACAAGGGTGGCGAAGCCGCTCTGGCCGCCTTGGCGCTCTTGAGCCTGCGCGAAAAATTCGGCGCCTGATCGCAGCCACGCATCACAGTCGCGCGCAGGCTCGGCGACTGCTTGCTCCTGTCCCCTCCCCCGCGCTAGCGCATCGGCGATGACAGAGCAGAGCATTCCGGAATGGGCTGAGGGCGATCGGTTCGGGCTGGCGCTTCCCTCACGCTCGCCGGGGCTGCGCGAAGGCGGAGCGGAGTTTCTCACCCGGGCCTTCCATGCAACCGGCGCGCTTGCCCCTGCCAACCGGGTGCGGGCCATCACCCGCCTCGACGAATGGAGCGTGGGCGGAACCGGTGCCAAGGCCATGGTGTCGGTCTCCTACGAGCGCGAAGAGCCCGGTCTGGTGCATGACCTGTTCGTCAAGTTCTCGCGCAATTTCACCGATCGCACCCGCGACCGGGTGCGGTTTCACATGGAGCCGGAGGTCAAGCTCGCCAACCTGTCGCGCGATCCGGCCTTCCCCGTGCCGGTGCCGCGCTGCCTGTTTGCCGATTTCGAGCATGCCTCGGGCACCGGGATCATCATCACCGAGCGGATCCCCTTCGGCGAGGGCGCGGTGGAGCCGCACCACCTCAAGTGCATGGACCAGCGCCTGCCCGAGCCGCTGGACCACTACCGCACGCTGATCGCCACGCTCGCGCACCTTTCGGGGACCCATAAGGCGGGGAGGCTGGGCGCGGCGGCCGAGCGAGACTTTCCCTTCGACCGTGAGGCGGCGATCGTCGACCGGCGAAATCCGTTCGACACCGAGCAGCTGACCATGCGGGTCGAGCGCCTGGTCAATTTCATCCGGCAATATCCACACCTGTTCCCGGCGAACATTGCCGAGCCCGGGTTCCTTGCCGCCTTCAGCGCCGACGCCCCGCGGGTCGTCGCCAAGCAGGATGCGATCAGCCGGCACCTGCTGGCCAATTCCGACATGATCGCACTGTGCCACTGGAACGGCAACATCGACAACGCCTGGTTCTGGCGCGAGCAGGATGGCGAGCTGCGCTGCGGCCTGATCGATTGGGGCAGCGTTGGCCAGATGCACGTAGCCCAGACCATCTGGGGCTGTCTCTCAGCCTGCGAGCCCGACTTCATCGACGCGAACCTGCCGGCCCTGATTGACCTGTTCACGACCGAATATGCCCGGTCCGGAGGCCCTGCACTTGACCCGCGCCTCCTGGAACAGGAGCTTGAACTTCACATCATGACCAACAGCCTCAGGTCGCTGATGATCGCGCCGCGGGCAATCCTGAGCGAGGTGCCCGATCCCTCGCAGGTGGCAGACCGCTACGACCCGATCTTCACGGTGAACGAGACCGCGCGGGTGATGGTCAAGGTGACGACCAACTTTCTAAATTTCTGGCAGCGACGCGACTTGGGGCGGTGGCTGCGGTCCGGCCAGTTCGAAACCGAGCCGGAACCAGCCACCTGAAGCCGATCAGGCGTCAGCCGCGAACATCGCGGTCACGGCCTTGAGGTCCACCTTGAGCGAGGTGGTGCGCGGCAGCGCAGGAACAATCAGGATCCGGGCGGGCACCTGCGGCGAAGTCAGCATGTCGCGGACATATTCTCGCAGTTCCTCCGGCGTCGCCGAGGCGTCCTCGCGCAATTCGACTGCGCTGACCGGAAGCGCTCCCAGCCGTTCATCCGGCAGCCCGACAACAGCCGCATCGAGCACGGCCGGGTGGCTGCGCAGCGCATCGACCACCTTTTCAGGCAGGACCTTGTGGCCACCGCGCAGGATCGCGCCGTCGCCCCGACCCTTGTGAAAAACGAAGCCGTCATCGTCGATCATCACGATGTCCGTCGTCTTGATCCAGTGATCGCCGATCACCGGCACATTCACTTCGAGATAGCCTTCGGCGCCCACCGGCAGTTCCTCGCCCGTGTCGACATCGGTGACGCGCAGGCTGATCCCTGGCAAGGCCTTGCCCATCGCGCCCAGCTTGGCCTTGCGGTATTCCCGGTAGAGCTGCGGCGTCCAGCTGATGACCGTGCCGCAGAACTCGGTCGCGCCGTAGCCCCAGATCACGTCGATCCCATAGGTTTCCTCGAACGCGGCCTGCAGTTCCGGCGTCATTGGCGCGGAGCCGCCGCTGAACACCTTGATCGAGGCGATCCGCTCCTTCGGCACCTTGGCATCGAGGATCATGCGCGCCATGGCCGGCACGCCGCTGACGGAGGTTGGCTTCAGCCGCTCGACGCCTTCGACCCATTCGGCAACGTTGAATTTCTCGAGCACGCAGGTGTAGCGATCGAGCATGGCGCTGGCGACAATGTTGCACATGCCGCCGATGCCGCCATACGGCCATGACAGGATATCCGGCTGCATCGGCCCCTCGCGACCGGCCAACACGCTTTCGACCATGCGCACCAGCATGCGGGTGGGGAAGATGACCCGCTTGGGCTTGCCCGTGGTCCCGCTTGACAGGATTTCGAGACCGGGCTCCCCCTCTACCTCCCGGAACGGCCCTGCTCCAAGCCGATCGCACCCGGGCATCAGGGAAATCCATTCGGTGAGCGGCTGATCCAGCTTGGAGTGATCCAGAACGATCGCCAGCGTCCCGCAATCCCGCGCGGCCTGGAGGGCAGGTTCGGTCCAGTCCTGGATATCGCCGATCACTGCGGCAAACCGGCTATCCCGGAGTTCCTGCCCGATGGCCTCGGGCGTTTGCAGGGCATAGATCGACGTGAGCCAGCGATCATACCCGATCAGTCCGAGCATGGCACTGGCGTGCAGCGGCCGGTTGCGGGCAATGACCCCAACCGACATGCGCTGGCCCACCCCCGCCTCGTCCAGCAGGGCCACGGTCCGATCGGCCACCCCGGCATATTCGCCCTTGGTGAAGACGCGGCCCTTGTACTCAGCGATCGGCTTGGCCGGTTCGCGGTGGACCATATCGAGCAATTGCTGGCTGAAATTCACGGGACCAATACCTCTCGCTGCGGGCCGCTCTCCCGGATGAAGCAGCGCAAAGCGCAAGATTCAAACGGCACCCGGCTTCCGGACTGACACATTTCGCTGAAACCGGCCGCGCTGCGGCCGTCAACGTTTAATCGCACTTGCATTACCACACCTGGGGCGCGGCGGGAGAAAAACCCGGCCGCGCAACAGGTTGGTCCATTCCGGATCAGTGATGCCCCGCCTTCGCGTCATCCGGGCCGCCAGCCACGGCAAGGGCATCGACCGCCACAACACCCTCGCCGGCCGGATAGACGAACACGGGATTGAAATCGAGCTGGTCGATGGCAGGCTCGCTGCGGGCGAGTTCGGCCACCCGGCTGATCAGCTGGGCCAGGGCATCCAGGTCAGCCGGGCCCTGCCCGCGCACGCCTTCAAGGATCGGTCCGGTCTTGAGCGAGCGGATCATGCGCAGCGCGTCATCGGGAGAAATCGGCGGCGGCGCGAAGACGACGTCCTTCAGCACTTCGAGGTAGATGCCTCCGGCACCGAGCATGACCAGCGGGCCGAAATCGGGATCGCGGTTGACCCCGATGACGATCTCGTGGCCCTTGGGCATCATTTTCTGGATGAGTATGCCCTCGATCCGCGCGTCGGGAGCATAGGCCCTGGCATTGGCCATGATCGTCGCGAAGGCCTCTTCCACCTCCCCCGCCTGGACGCCGAGGCGGACGCCGCCGGCCTCCGTCTTGTGAGCGATGTCGGGAGACTGGATCTTGAGAACGACGGGAAAGCCCATTTCCGCCGCGGCCGACGCGGCCTCGCCCGCGGTCCCGGCAAGCGCGGTCGGCGGCACCGGGATGCCGTAGGCCTTGACCAGCGCGGTCGTCGCCGCCTCGTCCAGCACGCCGGGGGCGAGATCTGGCAGCTGCGGCGCGGTGGGCGCGGCCGAGGCCGGGCGCTTGCGCCAATCGGCCAGGAACTCGGCATAGCCGCCAATCGCCTTCAGCGCCGCGGCGCAGGCGGTGTAGCTGGCAAAGCCCTGGCCGCCCAGCCGGGCCAGCTCGGCGAGGTTGCCCGGCTCGGGCATGATGTGGGACGTGAACAGAATCGGCTTGGTGGCACCGCGGAAGACGGGCCCCAGCAGCTCGGCCAGCTTGGCGATGCGTCCGGGCGCATGGAGGCCGATGTTGACGATGAAGCCATCAACCTCGGGGCTGTGCTGCAGCCGTTCCAGCACGTGAACCAGCGGAGCGCCGCCGGCCTCGACAGCGTTGGCGGTCACGTCGACCGGGTTCGCGGTAGAACCAAACTCCGGGATCCACTGCGAAAGGTCCTTCTGGAGCGCGGCGCTCAGCACCGGCACGTCGAGCCCTTCGGCGCCGCACAGGTCGGCCGCCCAGGCGCCCGCGCCGCCCGAGGTCGAGATCACGCCGACATTGTGGACGGGCACGTGGGGATAACGGGCCAGGGCGGCAGCCGAGGCCAGCATCTGCTCCTGGTCGAAAACGCGGATCACGCCGTAGCGCGCGAACATGGCGTCATAGGCGGTATCGGCACCGGTGAGGTGGGCAGTATGCGAGACGGCGGCGCGCTGGCCCGCCTCGGACCGGCCGACCTTCATGATCACGATCGGCACGCCCTTGTCGGCCGCCTTGGCGGCGACCTCGGCGAAGCGCGACGGGGTCTTCAGGCCCTCGATGAACATGACGACGACGCCGGTCTCACCCTCGTCGAGTAGGTAGTCGACGAAATCGAGGCACTCGAGATCGCCCTCGTTGCCGGTGGTGATAACGGCATGAAAATCGATGTTCTCATGCCGGCCGCGACCGAACAGGGCAAAGCCGAGACCGCCCGACTGCGAGACGATCGAGACCCTGCGGCCAGGGCGGCGGAGCGGCTTGCCTTCGGCAAGGGCCTTTTCGGCCATGGCGGCGAAGCTGGCGGCGGGGCCTTCCAGCGCGATGTAGCCCTCGCAGTTGGGCCCCATGTAGCGCAGGCCGCTGTCGCCGATGGCGTCCTTCAGCTCGGCCATGTCGACGCCGGAAGAGAGGATCACCGCGCCCCGCGCGCCGGCGGCGACGGCTTCGCGCACCACGCCGGGAACCGTGGCGCCGGGCGTGGCGATCAGGACGAGGTCGGCCCCGCCGGGAATGTCGGCAAGCGAAGCATAGGCCTGGTGGCCCTGGATCGTGCCGCCCTTGGGATGGACCGGATGGACCGGGCCGTCGAACCCGCTGTCCAGCGCAATCTTAAGGAGCTTGCCGCGCAGCTTGGACGGATCGTCGGCCGCACCGACGACAGCGATGGAGCGGGGCGCGAAGAAGCAATCAAGCACTGGTAGGTTCCCTCAAGTTGAAGGCCGCCGCGCCACGCAGCGCGACGGCCCGATCCGTATTCCTGCGATGCTCAGGCCGCAATGGCGACGACATCGTCCTCCGTACTCGTGCGGCGCATGTCGCGCCGATAGCGATCCTCCGGGAAGGGCGTGGCCCGGTGCATCGTGGTGCGATTGTCCCACACCACCAGGTCGCCCTCCTGCCACTTGTGGCTGTAGACGAATTCGGGCTGGGTGGCGAACTCGGTCAACTCGCGCAGCAAGGCTTTCCCGGCGGCCTCGTCCATCCCAAGCACGTCGCGGCCGTGCGACGACAGATAAAGGCTGCGCCGGCCGCTGCGCGGGTGATAGCGGACCAGCGGCTGGACCGATTCCGGAATGTTCGCCCGTTCACTCTCGCTCATCGGCGGCGCCCCTGCCTGTTCACGCGACCAGCCAAGTGAATGACGCACCTGCAGCCCCGCGATCCGCTCCTTCATCGCCGGGTCGAGCGCATCGTAAGCCGCCCGCATGTCGGCGAATTCGGTGTTGCCGCCTTCGGGCGGGATGATCCGCGCGGCGAGGAAGGTGAACAGCCCGGGAGGGCTGCGAAAGCTGTTGTCGGAGTGCCAGAGCCGCGCGGGCAGCTGGAGCTGGCGGCGCAGATCGTTCGCCTCCATCCGGCCGCCGCTGGCATCGACATTCGAGATATCGGTCAGCTCGTCCCGGCGCATGCGCCGTTCCGTATCCTCGCGATGAAGCGTGATGGACTTCTGCAAGGTTCCGAACCGGCTGCTGAAGGCGATCTGGTCATCGTCCGTCATCGCCTGCTGGCCACGGATGACGACCACGGCCTCATCGTCGACAACCTGGCGCACCCGGTCGATATCAGCCTGATCCATGTCAGCCGAAACCGCGAGTCCCGTTATCGCGACGGCGAAATGCGGATGAACACGCTGGATTTGAATCACAATTATCCCTCGACATCAAGTCCCCGGCTACGGTGATGCAGTGGGGGGCCGCAGGTCAATTGCCAAAGCCGGTGCCGGCAGCAGAGGCAAATCCGGCCGTCGATAAATCATGTATCTGCTCCGCCTGCGCCAGGTTTAGGCTAAGCCGGCAATGCCGCCCTTTAACACCCGGCCTACCGCTGCTAGGGGGCCGCATGCTCAATCTCACCGGCATCACGGTTCGCCTCGGCGGGCGAACGATCATCGACGACGCCACCGCCAAGCTGCCGCCGCGGGGGCGGATCGGACTGATCGGCCGCAACGGGGCAGGCAAGTCCACCCTGGTGCGGGTAATCGCGGGCATGCTCGAGGCCGATGCCGGGGATGTGGCCATGCCGCGCGGCAGCCGCCTCGGCTACATCGCGCAGGAAGCACCGGGCGGGGATGCCACCCCGTTCGAAACGGTGCTGGCCGCCGACACCGAACGTGCCGCGCTCATGGCCGAGAGCGAAGATTGCCACGACGGGCACAGGCTGGCCGAGATTCATGAACGGCTGATCGCTATCGAGGCCCATTCCGCCCCGGCGCGGGCCGCGCGCATCCTGGTTGGCCTCGGCTTCGACGAAGACGCGCAACACCGGCCGCTCGAGAGCTTTTCCGGCGGCTGGCGAATGCGGGTGGCGCTGGCGGCCCTGTTGTTTTCCCAGCCCGACCTCCTGCTGCTCGATGAACCTTCCAACCACCTTGATCTCGAGGCCGTGCTGTGGCTGGAGGATTTCCTGCGCTCCTACCCGGCGACCATCCTGCTGGTCAGCCATGAGCGCGATTTCCTCAACAACGTGGTCGATCACATCCTGCACCTCTCGCAGGGCAAGCTGACGCTTTATCCGGGGGGCTACGACGCCTTCGAGCGCCAGCGCGCCGAGCGGCAGGCGCAGATCGCCTCGGCCCGGGCCAGGCAGCAGGCCGAGCGCGAGCGACTGCGCGACTATGTCGCCCGCAATTCTGCCCGCGCATCCACCGCCAAGCAGGCCCAGTCGCGCGCCAAGGCCCTGGCCAAGCTCCAGCCCATCGCCGAGCTGATCGACGATCCGTCGCTCACCTTCGATTTCCCGAACCCCGACGAGCTGCGCCCGCCGCTGATCACGCTCGACCTTGCCTCGGTCGGCTATGGCGAGGTGCCGGTGCTGCAGCGGCTGAACCTTCGGCTCGACCCCGACGACCGCATTGCCCTCCTCGGCCGCAACGGCAACGGCAAGACCACCCTCGCCCGCCTGCTCGCCGCCCAGCTCGCGCCCATGGCCGGCAGCATGGCGGCCAGCGGGAAGATGAAGGTCGGCTATTTCACGCAGTACCAGGTCGAAGAGCTCGACCGGACCGAGACCCCGCTCCAGCACATGACCGTGCTCATGAAGGGGGCGACCCCCGCCGCGGTGCGGGCGCAGCTCGGCCGCTTCGGTTTTGCCGGTCCGAAGGCGGAAACGCAGGTCGGCAAGCTTTCGGGCGGCGAGCGGGCGCGGCTGGCGCTGGCATTGATCACGCGCGACGCGCCGCACATGCTGATCCTCGACGAGCCGACCAACCACCTCGACGTCGATGCGCGCGAGGCGCTGATCCAGGCGCTCAACGCCTATTCGGGCGCCGTGGTGATCGTCAGCCACGACCGCCACATGCTGGAGATGACCGCCGACCGGCTGGTGCTGGTGGACGGCGGCACGGCCAGGGAATTTGATGGGGCGATCGACGACTACATTGCCTTCGTCCTCGCCAAGGACCCGGCGCCGGCACGGCGAGACGACGGGACCCAGCGCGGCGTCAACAAGAAGGACCAGCGCCGTGCCAACGCCGAGGCGCGCGAACGCGGGCAGGAACTGCGCAAGCGGGCCAAAAGCGCGGAGGCCGAGCTCGAGAAGCTCACCGCACAGCGCAACGCGGTTGACCGGGCGATGTTCGATCCCGCCAGCGCGGAGCCAGCATTGGCGAAGCTGACCATGACCGACCTGATGAAGCGCCGCGCCGACCTCGAAGCGAAGATCGAAACCGCCGAGGCCGCCTGGCTGCAGGCCAGTGAGGCGCTGGAAGCGATCGCCGCATGAGCGTCGCCTTCCGCCGCGATGGCGATGACGAGCACCTCGAGCCCAAGTTCGAGATCCCCATTCCGCCCGGCCCGAACCTGGTCACCGCGCGCGGCAAGGCGCTGATCGATGAGAAGGTCACCGCGCTGGAGACCGCAATCGCCTCCGCCGAACCCCAGCGGGTGGAGGCGTTGAAGCGGGAACTGCGCTACTGGCAAACCCGGCAGGTGACCGCCGAGGTGGTGCCGGCGCCGTCGGGGGACACGGTGGAGATCGGCACGACCGTCAGCTTGCGGCTGAACGGCAAGGCCCGGGTATTGTCCATCGTGGGCGATGACGAGGGCGATCCCGGCGCCGGGCTGGTGGCCTTCTCCTCTCCCCTCGCCCGCGCGCTGATGGGCGCAGAGGTAGGCGAGATGGTCGACTGGGCAGGGACGGAAGGCGCAATCGAGGTTCAGGCCATTACGGCAGCCGCCTGACGTCGCCCCGGACTTGATCCGGGACCGCTGGCAGACTTCAGGCAGAACCTTTCCTGTCGGCGCGATGGACACCGGCCACGGGTCTGTCCCGCGACGACGGAGCGCCGAAATCGCCCTGCCGCGCTGCCCACTCACTTCGCGGCCTCGTTCATGTGCGCGACAGCTTGCCCCCCCTCTAGCCCTCCCGACCTGTCGGGAGGGGCGCTTAACGCAATGAACTTCATGAATTTATTTCAGTTCTCCGCCGCCGACCTGGCCATTGACCTGGGGACGGCGAACACGGTGGTGTACCTGCGCGAACAGGGGATCGTGGTCGACGAGCCATCGGCAGTGGCGATCGAGACCAACAACGGCATTCCCCGCGTCCGCGCCGTGGGCGACGATGCCAAGCTGATGCTGGGCAAGACCCCGGACAACGTGCGGACCATCCGCCCGCTGCGCAACGGGGTCGTGGCCGATCTCGAAGTCGCAGAACAGATGATCAAGCACTTCATCCGCAAGGCGCTGGGCCAGGGCAGCCGCCTGCGCCGCTCGCCCGAGGTGGTGATCTGCGTGCCCTCGCACTCGACCCAGGTGGAGCGCCGCGCCATCCGCGATGCGGTGACCAACGCCGGGGCGCGGCAAGTCTGGCTGATCGACGAGCCGATGGCCGCCGCGATCGGCGCCGGGCTGCCGGTGAGCCGGCCGGTGGGCTCGATGGTGGTCGACATCGGCGGCGGGACCACGGAAGTCGGCATCATCTCGATCCAGGGGCTGACGATGAGTACCTCGGCCCGGATCGGCGGGGATCGGATGGACGAGGCGATCACCGCCGCCGTGCGCCGCAACCACAACCTGCTGATCGGCGAAGCGACCGCCGAACGGGTCAAGCAGGAGCTCGGCACGGCCCGGATGCCGGCCGACGGGACTGGCGGGCGGGTCGTCGTCAAGGGCCGCAACGTGACCCGCGGCGTGCCCTCGGAAGTGGAGATCACCGAGGCGGAGCTGGCCGAGGCCCTGGCCGAGCCGGTCGGCCAGATCGTCCACGCCGTGCGCCTGGCGCTGGAAAACACGCTCCCCGAAATCGCCGCCGACATGATCGACGGCGGCATCACCATGACGGGGGGCGGCTCGCTCCTGCGCGAGATCGCCCCGGTGCTGGCCGATGCGACGGGGCTTGCGGTGATGGTGGCCGACGATCCGCTGCATTGCGTGGCCCTGGGCGCCGGGCGGGCACTGGAGGACCTGACCTATCGCGGGGTCCTGCACCGCGCCTGAGGTCAGCCGGCCGCCTCGGCAATGGCCCGGGCGGGCGGGCGCAGCACGGCCGCGGCCAGGAACGCCCACCCCGCCCCGCCGAGCCAGCCGCCGAGCGCATCGCTCGGCCAGTGCACGCCCAGCCAGACCCGCGTGAGCGCAACCAGCAGGGTGAGGATCAGGGCCGCTCCGATCACGGTTCGGCGCACTGCGGCACGGCTACTGAACCCGGCGAAGACCAGCGCCATGGCAATATAGACCACCGCGGCATTGAAGCTGTGGCCGCTGGGGAAGCTGTTGCCGCCCGCGGCCATCAGATGGGGCACGAGTGCTGGCCGCGCCCGGCCGACCAGGGCCTTGAGCGCAGCGTCCACAACCCAGGCCAGAACCACCGTAAGCGCGAACAGGACGGCCCGGCGTCGCTCCCGCAGGAACAGGAGGGCTGCCACGGCAGCAAGCGCAAACAGGTTGCGCAGCAGCGGTCCGCCCAGGGCCGTGAAATCGCGCGCTGCTTCCAGCAGCCAGGCGGGTCCGCGCGGCAGCCCGGGATGGCCGGACTGCCGCCAGACGGTGAGGCCGGCCGCATCGAGCCTTGCCCCGTGGCCCGTCTCGACGAGGGCGACAATCACGGCGAACCCGATCCAGCACAGCGCGGCGGCAAGGAGAGCCCGGCGCGGGGCGATCACGGGACGACGACTTCCAGCGCGCCCGGGATGATCTCGAGATCGAGCGGCAGGGCCATCCGCGCGACTTCGCCGTCGCAGGCGACATCGAGGTGGGAACGGCCCCGCAGAGTGGCGCGGCGCCCGGTCGTCAGCGCGGCGAAATCGCGCGCCGGATCGCCCCGGCCGATCAGCGTTCTCAGGGCCATCGCCAGCAGTTGCAGCGGAGTGCGGGCGGCGACGGCGTAGAATGAGAGTTCGCCGTCCGAAAGCGAGTCCCGCGTGCCCACCTCGCCAGCCGAGAGGAGATAGCGGTTATTGCCGATTAACAGCAGCGGCGTGGCGATGGAGTGGCGCTCGCCGTCGATTTCAAGATCGAGCGGATGGCTGCGCAGGTGAGCCAGGACGTGCCAGGCGGCCGGAATGTTGGCCAGCCACTTGGGCGCATGGGCCCGCGCCACCACAGCCTCCCGGTCCCGCACGAGCCGGGCATAGAGCCCGAGCGAGGCGTTGTTGACGAAGATGCGCTCGCCAGCGCGAGCAAGGTCGATCCGCTGCCGCTGGCCGGCGGCGATCACGCGCGCCGCCCCTTCAAGATCGTCGGGAATTGCCAACTGCCGGGCGAGATGGTTGCGCGTGCCAAGCGGGAGAATTGCCATGGCCTGCCCGGCGGCGGCCAGCAGGCCCGCGGCGTGGCCGAGGGTGCCGTCGCCGCCGCCGACAGCCACCACCGGGCTCCCGGCAAGCCCGGCGACAGTCTGCGACAGGGCAGAGCCGTCGACGAGATGGAGCGCAACCGGCAGGCCGGCCTGGGCAAAGGCCTTCTCGACGGCCTGGCCCAGTCCCTCGCCGAGGGCCGTGGCCGTGCCGCCGCTGCGGTTGATGACGATGGGGAGCGCAGACTGGTCCATGAGGCAACTGCCGGAACGCGCGAACCGGCCAGATGGCCCCCCGTCCCGGGCGTGTCACGGATCAACCCGCCAGTGCAGCCGGGGTCGCGCAGTAGCATCCGGCAGGACATGAAGGAAAGTTGCCTGTTGGAGACGCTGAACCGACGGCAAGTGTGGCAACCTTGATCCTGCAATTGCAAAGGCTGTCATCCCGTCTCGGCGCAAGCAACGAACTGAGCGAGCGCGGGAGCCGGATTGTCGGCGTTCCAGGCCAAGACGAATTCCTTGGCGAGCGAGAGGCCTTCCACCGGCATCAGCCGCAAGCCCTGCCAGCCCCCACGGCGGTTCGCGCCCATGACGATGGCCAGGCCCATCCCTTCGGCCACGAGAGTGAGCATGGCCGCATCGCTCGCGGTTTCCAGCACCACCCGTGGTTCAAGCCCGCGCTCGGTGAAAGCGCGAAGGATGCCATCGTGGGTATCGGCGTTGACCTCGCGCCGCAGCATGATCAGCGGCTCGTCGGCAAGGTCTTCCAGCCGGATCCGGTCGCGTGTGGCAAGCGGGTGACCCTCTGGCAGCAGCAGCCGATAGGCCTCGCGGTTGAGCACGCGGGTGGCAAGTCCGGCATGGCTTCCGCTCAGCCGGTAGTGGAACCCCGCGTCGATCTGCCCGCGTTCAAGGGCGGAGACCTGGGCAGCTTCGCCCATGTCGGCGAGTTCGAGGGCAATTTCGGGGTGACTGGCCCGGAAGTGGCGCAGGATGCTGCCGAAGGCGGGTTGCTGGCCGGCAAGTTCGTTGAGGCCGATAGTCAGGCTGGCCCGCTCCCCCCGCCCCGCCAACCGGGCGCCGGCCTTGAGCAGTTCGGCATCGTGGAGCAATTGCCGCCCCCGCCGCGCAAACAGTTCGCCCGCTGCCGTCAGGCGCACGCCGCGGGTCGATCGGTCGATCAGGCGGACTCCGAGTTCCTCCTCCAGCGCTTTCAGCGCCTGCGACAGCGCGGGCTGCGAGACATGGGCCCGCTCCGCCGCGCGGCGGAAGTGCAGTTCATCGGCGAGGGCGAGGACATAGCGGATCTGGCGGAATTCCATCCCACGACGATACAGCATTTGTCGAACACTGATAACCCTCGTCAATCAATGCATTCGCAATACCGATTGGATGCGATTGGAAAAATCATTTACCTCGGAGCCAATCAGACATCTGGAGCAAACGCCATGGCAACCGCCGCCTCCGCCTCAACCCTCATGCAAAACGCGGATATGCTGCTCGACCCGGTGGGCTACCCGGGATCTGACGTGAACCCCATTGCCGCGCGGCTGGATGGCCTTGCCGGCAAGACCATCGGCCTGCTCGACAATACCAAGAACAACGCCGACCTCCTGCTGGACGAGATCGGCCGGGTCCTCCTGGCTGATCATGGCGTGAAGGCGATCGTTTCGCGGCGCAAGGTCGGCTCCTCGCCCGGGGCCCCGGAAGACATGCTGGACGAGCTGGCCGCATGCGACGCGGTGGTGAATGCCTATGGCGATTGTGGCTCGTGCACCAGCTGGTGCGTCCACGATTCCGTCGTCCTCGAAAAGCGCGGCATTCCCACGGCCACGGTCAATACCGACGAGTTCGTCAGCCTCGGCCAGATGGACGCCATTTCGCTCGGCCTGCCCGGCCTGCCGATCGTCGTCGTCAAGCACCCCATGGGCGACCTGCCCGAGCCGACCGTACGCGAACGGGCGCGCGGCGCGGTCGACCAGGTGGTGGCCCTGCTCACCACCGACGCGCGCGAGCTGGAGGCGCAATATACCGGCAAGTTCCTGCGCGAGAGCGAGAAGCTGCGCAGCGGCACTCTCGCCTGCCCGATCTGACCCGCCCCTCTCCCTCTCAGAGCGAAAACCGCCCCATGACCGACCAGACCCTGCTGGACATCCCCGCCGACGACGATTTCGAGGCGATCAACGAACAGTTCTATCGCCGCCGGATGACCGACGGCCTCCCCATCATCCCGCCCACCCGGGCCCGGGTCGACCGGATGCTGGCGGCAACCCGGCGCAAGCCCGATGCGGCGCTGGGCGCGATCGGCCCCAAATTCGGAATGGCGACGGTCGAGAAAGTGGCCGTCAACGCGGTCATGGCGGGCTGTGCCCCGGAATACCTGCCGGTGGTGATCGCCGCGCTTGAAGCCATGCTGACGCCCGAGTTCAATCTCTACGGCATCAACACCACGACCCACCCCTGCAACCCGATGATCGTCGTCAACGGGCCGATCCGCGAAAAGCTGCGGATCAACTATGGCTACAACTGCATGGGGGGCGGCTGGCGCGCCAATGCAACCATCGGCCGGGCGGTCCGCCTGTGCATGATCAACATCGGCGGCGGCATCGCCGGCGACGGCGACCGCGCAACTCACGGCACGCCGGCCAAGATTTCATTCTGCCTGGGTGAAAACGAGGCGGCCTCGCCGTGGGAACCGCTGCACGTGCGCCGGGGCTTCCGGGCTGATGAGAGCACGGTGACCGTCCATGGCTCGGAAGCGCCGCACGAGGTCAACAACCACACCAATTTCGACGCGCTCGGCGTGCTCAAGACGCTCGCCTCCACGGCGGCGACGCTCGGCAGCAACAATTCCTATCTCAACACCGGCGAAGTGGCCGTGTGCCTGGGGCCGGAACACGCCGAGACGATTGCCCGCGAGGGCTGGTCAATCGCCGACGTGCAGGACTATCTCTATGTCCACGCGCGCAACCGGGGAAGCGACATGGCGGTGCTCGACCGCATCGGCAACAAGTCGACCAAGCGCTGGGATCCCCGCGATCCGACCGCCATGGTGCCGCTGGTGATGCGGCCGGAGGATTTCCTGATCTTCGTCGCCGGGGGCGCGGGCAAGCACAGCATGATCATGCCCAGCTTCGGCTATACCCGCGCGGCCACGGTGAAGATCGAGGACTGACTTGGCGATCATCGACGCCCAGGTCCACATCTGGGCCGCAGACAGCCCGCAGCGGCCATGGCCAAGCGCCGGTGCGGGCGGGCGGACAACGGCGGTGCACGGGGCGTCGTTTGGCGCAGACCAGCTGATCGCGGCAATGGATGGATCGGGCATCGATGCGGCCGTGCTGATTCCGCCCAGTTGGGAGGGCGAGCGGACGGACCTTGTCGAAGCGGCCCACCTTGCCTGGCCCGAGCGGCTGGCCTTCATGGCCCGGCTCGACCTTGCCGACGAGCCGCGCGCCCGCGCCGAGTTCGCACGCATCGCGGCGCTGCCCGGCGCGCTCGGCTTTCGCTTCCTGCTTGGCAGCGACATTGTGCTCGACCAGCTGCCGGGGCTGGACTGGCTGTGGGCCGGCATCGCCGAAGCGGGTCTCTCGATCATGGCCGCGCCGCGCGGCTATTTTGCCGAGCTCGCGCAGGTGGCGCGCGCTCACCCCGATCTGCGGATCACGATCGATCACCTCGGCGCCCGAGCCTACAAGAAGGGCGCGGAGGCCTTTGCCGGTCTCGACCGGATGCTCGAACTGGCCAGCCTGCCCAACGTAGCGGTCAAGGCATCGGGCCTGCCGGAATACAGCGAAGCGCCCCCGCCCCATGCCGATATCGGCCCGCGCGTGCGCCGGGTGTTCGAGGCCTTCGGGCCGGACCGGCTGTTCTTCGGCACCGACCTTACCCGGCAGGAGGGCGGCTATCCGGCTCTGCTCGCGCTGTTCGACAGCTTCGACTGGCTAAGGGGCGAGGATCGCCGCAAGGTCATGGGCGATGCGCTGGCGGATTGGCTGCGCTGGGACCGTGCGCCGCGCTAGTCAGTGCCCGCGGTGGGGCGGCAGCGACAGGCCCCACTGGATTGCCGCGGCGCGGATCAGGAACCCCAGGCCGACGCTGACGAGGGCCGCCCATTGGGCGACCACGCCCCCCAGGGCAGACAGCGCGACGAACAGGAATGCGGCGCAGGCGGCAGCCGTGACATAAAGCTCGTGGCGCATCAGCACCGAGGGCACCCCGGCCGTCACATCGCGGACAATGCCGCCAAGGCAGGCGGTAATGATGCCGGCAACCGCAGCGGGCAGCGGGGCGATGCCGTAGGTCAGCGCCTTGCCCGCGCCGTAAACCGCATAGGCCGCCAGCCCCAGCCCGTCGAACCATTCGAGCGCCCGTTGCGGCCACCAGCGCAGCGGCACGACCCAGGCGGCGATCGCCACCATCGCGCACAGCACAATCGGCATCGGGCTGTGCATCCAGAACACCGGGGCCCCGATCAGCAGGTCGCGCAAGGTCCCCCCGCCGGTCGCGGTGATCAGGGCGAAGAAGCAGGCGCCGGAAAGTCCAGCCGCTTGCGCGCCGCCGCCAGCGCGCCCGATGCCGCAAACACTGCCATGCCGGCCATATCCAGCCACGGCAGGAACGGTTCGAGCGGAAGCGCCATGGGCGCTCCATAAGGCGGCACGCCTGACTTCGCTAGGCCGGAAGTCTCCGCACAGGATGGCCCAAATAACCAATAATTATCGAATTAACGCTCGCTTTGCATTGGACGCATCGGGCCCGCAAAGCCTATCACCAGGCATAACAAGGGCTTGGCCCCGGGGGAGATAGCGATGGTGAAGCGGCTGTGGTTGGGGCTGTCGATGACGACCATGCTGGCCGGCAGTCTCCAGGCCCAGAGCGGGCGGACGGTACTGCCCGTGCCCCCTGCTCCATTCAGCGGAACCGTCGCCGAGAACGTGCTCGATGCCAGCGCCCCCGCACAGCAGGCCGTGCAGGCGCCCGCCGGCGCGCCCAACGTGCTCCTGATCATGAGTGACGATGTGGGCTTTGCCATGTCGTCCACCTTCGGCGGACCGGTGCCGACGCCCAATTACGACCGGCTGGCCCGCACCGGCCAGCGATACAACCGCTTCCACACGACCGGCATCTGTTCGCCCAGCCGGGCCGCTCTGCTGACCGGACGCAACCACCACAATGCGGGCACCGGTTACCTGTCCGACCAGGTCACCGCCTTCCCCGGCTATGGCGGACGCATTCTGCCCGAAACGGCGACGATCGCGCAGGTCCTGCGGCTGAATGGCTACAACACGGCGATGTTCGGCAAGGATCACAACGTCCCGGCGGCTGATCGCAGCGAGGCCGGGCCGTTCGATTCCTGGCCAACGGGGCGCGGGTTCGACTATTTCTACGGGTTCATCGGCGGCGATACCGACCAGTATTCGCCACCCCTCTTCCGCGGCATCCAGCGCGCCGAACCCGCCGCCGACGACGGCAAGCTGCTCGACCGCCGCTTGACCGACGACATCATCCGCTGGGTCCACAACCAGAAGGCGGGCGCGCCGAACAAGCCGTTCATGGTCTATTTCGCACCGGGATCGACCCATGCGCCGCATCAGGCCCCAAGCGACTACATCGCCCGGTTCAAGGGCCGTTTCGATGGCGGATGGGACAAGCTGCGCGAGGAGACCTGGCGGCGGCAGCTGGCCATGGGGATCATCCCCAAGGGCACCCGGCTGACCGCGCGTCCTGCGGAAATTCCCGCTTGGGACAGCCTCACGCCGGGCCAGAAAGCCTTCGCCGCGCGGACGATGGAAGTTGCGGCGGCGCAGCTTGCCTATCAGGACGAGCAGGTCGGCCGCCTGCTCGACGAGCTGCAGCGGATGGGCCAGCTCGACAACACTCTCGTCGCCGCGATCCTCGGCGACAATGGCGCCAGTGCCGAGGCCGGGCCGGCGGGCACGATCAACGAATTGCGCTCGCTGTTCTCGCGCGATGAGCGCGAGGCCTGGATGGAGGCCAATATCGATCGGCTCGGCGGGCGGATGACCTACGAATCCTATCCGGCCGGCTGGTCGCTGGCGATGAACACGCCGCTGCGCTGGACCAAGCAATATGCCTCGTTCCTCGGCGGCATCCGCAATGGCATGATCCTCTCGTGGGCAGGCCATGTGGCCCACCCGGGCGCGGTGTGCAGTCAGTTCGGCCACCTGGTCGACATCGCCCCCACGATCCTGGAGGCCAGTCATCTGCCCGCGCCCGATGTGGTGCTGGGCGCGAAGCAGAAGCCGCTGGACGGGCAGAGCCTGCTGACGAGCCTGACCACCGCCTGCGACCCCGCGCACCCGCGCACCCAGTATTTCGAGATCGGCGGGAAGATCGGGCTCTACCACGATGGCTGGTTCCTATCGGGCGAGGACGGGCGGATGGCCTGGCAAAACCTGCCGCCCACCGGCCCGCGCCCGCAGGTCACCTGGTCGCTCTACAACCTCGCGAGCGATTTCTCGCAGGCGACCGACCTTGCCTCGCGTGAGCCGCAGAGGCTCAGGGAAATGCAGGCGCTGTGGCAGCAGGAGGCCTCACGCAACAACGTCTTCCCGCTCGATCACCGCTTTGCCGCGGCCCGCTCGTGGATGGGCGCGACCAAAGGGCCCAGGCATTACGATTTCTGGGGCAAGGATGTGAGCATTCCGGCGATTTCCGCCCCGGCGCTGGTCGGCCGCTCGTTCACCGTCAGCGCCGACCTCAAGCTGGATTCGGCTGCAGCTTCGGGGGTGGTACTGGCCTATGGCAGCCGGTTCGGCGGCTGGAGCCTGTTGCTCGACCACGGCCGGCCAAGTCTGGTCTGGGCGCGGTCGACCGATCCCGAGGAGATCCGCGCCGTCACCGCAACATCCGCCCTGCCCAAGGGAGCGAGCCGCCTCGAGATGCGCTTTGCCGTGGAGAAGCCCGGCGGACCGGCCACGGTAACGCTCTCGTCAGGCGGGGCCGAACTCGCCCGGCTCGCCCTGCCGCAGAGCATACTGGTACCCGCCGGGACCATCGAGACGCTCGACGTGGGCCGCGACCTCGGGGTGCCGGTGACGGATTACGCCACCCCCCATGGCGCGATCGAAGGCGATATTCCGCACGTCACCATCGATTTCGACTGAGGCCTCTACTGGCCCCAAGTGCTCGGCTGAGCGCCCCGCAAGCTCCGGAACGTCACCGACCACCGCGGCTCGGCCACCGGAAGGATGGCGTGCTGCCACTCCCACCGCGCGGGCCCGGTCAGCGAGTAGGCCGAGCGCGGCTCCAGCGGGACCATGCGCCGCTCGAACTTGCCATCGGGCAAGCGGCGCCGCAGCCGCAGCGGCGTGGCATGGCCGAGCGAGAGGCCGATCACATGATCGAACTGGGGCCGGTCGCGATGCCACCCGATCCCCGCGCCCGGATCGTAGCGGATCACCAGCGCCTGGACGAAGCTTGCCGGGTCGAGGCCAGCCCACAATGCCAATCGCTGGCGCAAAGACAGCAGCCATCCGGGCATGGGCGGCGCCTCCACCAACCTGCCTTGCCCGAAATCGTAGCCGTGGCCGAACGAAGCTGTCAGCCGCTTGCCAAGCCATCCGTGGAAACGGAACGGGGCAAGGCCTGCACCGTCTATTCGGGCAATCAGCGCCGCTTCTTCCCGCGGGGTGACCTGCCCGCCGCCGAGAGTCAGCCCCTCGGGCAAATCGGATGCAGGATTATTGAACAGATTCAACTGGTTGCCACGCACCGGCCCGATATGGGAGCCAGCATCAGACCGGCAAGACCACATAGTTCCCGCCGTGAGCCTGCCGGGCGAAGCGCGCGCCTGCTCGGGTCAGACGATCCCGGCGCCCAGCCCGACCGCCTTGCGCTCCTGCGCCTTGCGCTCGCGCCACCGGCTCTCGCGATAGACCTCAAGCACGTCAAACGCTCCGCCGGCTTCCACCCGCGCCTTGGCGAGGATCGGGGCCACGTCGATATTGTAGGCCCGGCGCAGCGCCTGGAAGGCCATCATCGTGTCGTTCGCTTCCTGCGCGCCATGCAGCGCCGCCCGGTCGACGAGACTCGCCTTGGCGTAGCACTGGGCAATCGCCTCGGCGGAAGAGAGCATCGATTCGATCGGATCGGTCACGTTGTGCGACTGGTCGATCATGTAGCTCGGGTTGAAGCCGTCCCGCGGATGGGTCTCGGCCTCGGCCAGTTCGTTGAACACGAGGAACAGCTGGTGCGGGTTGATCGAGCCCGAATCGAGGTCGTCGTCGCCATACTTGCTGTCGTTGAAGTGGAAGCCCCCCAGCTTGCCGAACCGGTGGAGGCGGGCCACGATCTGCTCGATGTTCACGTTGGGCGCGTGATGGCCAAGGTCCACCAGGCACTTGGCCTTGGGGCCCAGCTCCTGCGCCGCGAGGATCGACGATCCCCAGTCCGAGATCACGGTCGAATAGAACGCCGGCTCGAACATCTTGTGTTCAAGCAGCATCCGCCAGTCGTCCGGCAGGGCGGCATAGATGTCGCTCGCGGCCTCAAGGTAGCGATCGAGGCTGCGGGTGAAGTCCTGCTGGCCGGGGAAGTTGGTGCCGTCACCGACCCACACCGTCAGGTCTTTCGAGCCGAGCTGGCGACCGATCTCGATGCACTCGATGTTGTGCGCCACGGCCTGTTCGCGCGCGCCGGCATCCTGGCTGGAGAGCGAGCCGTTGGCATAGGTATGGGCCTGGCCGGGCTGGTCCTGGAAGGTGTTGGAGTTGACCGCGTCCCAGCCGAGACCGAGCGCGGCGGCTTCCTCGCGCAGTTCGGCGTAGTCGCTCACCTTGTCCCACGGGAAGTGGGGCGAAACACGGGGAGTGACGCGCGACAGCTGGTTGATGACCGCGCAGTCCTCGAGCTTCTCGTGGATGTTGGTCGGCTCGCCGGCGATCGGGAACTTGGCGAAGCGCGTGCCGCCCCGGCCCGCGCCCCACGAAGGCACGGCCACGGAGAACCCGGCTACGCGCTCCTTCACCGCATCGATATCGACGCCCGAGCGGGCGAGCTTGCGTCCGAGCGCGGCATAATCCTCATCCAGCGCTTCGGCGTTGGCGGCATTGTGCTCGGCGATCAGGTCGGCGGAAATGGGAAGATTGGCGGTCATTGCTTGTGGTCCGCTTGCTTGAGAAAGCCTTGCATGGAAAGCCAGGCTACGAATTCGTCGGTGAGCAAGGCATTACTCGTTCCCGTCCAGCCGAGGCCGAAGCCATGCTGGCCGGTCTGGTGCACGTGCAGCTCGACCGGGCGACGCGCGCTGCGCCAGGCCTGTGCGATCGCAGCGTCCCTGAAGGGGAACAGCGGATCGTCGAAGGCGAAGGCATTGAACATCGGCGGTGCGTCCGCCGGTACGGCGATGGCATCCTGCGGCCCGTAGATATACCCGAAGAACGCCGGCCCCTGCACCGGATCGGCGCTGGCCTTGACCACTTCGAGCGCGGTCATGGCCCCGGCGGAGAAACCGATCATGCCCACCCGAGCCGGGTCCACGCCCCAGCGCGCGGCATTGCGGCGGACCAGGGCCAGGGCCGCCTGCCCATCGGCCGTGGCGTCGGGGTTGGCCAGCGGCGCGCCGCCGTGCGTGGCCTCCATGATCCGCCGGCCGAGGAACAGCCGCGACTGCTGCTCATCGGCCGGCGTCGGCAGCAGGCGATACTTGAGGACGAAGGCGGTGATCCCGCGCTCGGCCAGCGCCTGGGCCACGGCGAAACCCTCGCGGGTCATCGAAAGGGCCATGAACCCGCCGCCGGGCGCCACGATCACCGCGGCCCCGGTCGCCTTGCCCCGGGCCGGCAGCACCGGGGTCAGGGTCGGGCGGGTGACATTGCGCACGGTCAGCTCGGCCATGGCGCGCGACCAGATTTCGCTCGCGGCACTGCCCGGCGTCTGTTCGCCGTAAAGCGGAATGGCGTCCGGTTCGAGCGGCGCGGGGATGGGGCTGCCCGGCGCAAAGGCCTGGGTCGGCGGCCGCACGCGCGCCGGCGCCTGCACCTGCGCGGGCGCCGCCTGCGGAGCCAGGGCCAGGGCAGCAGCCACGAGGCTGGTCAGTCGAACGGTCTTCATATCCTCGTCCCGATTTTGCTCGGTCCTAGCGCGTAAACGCCTGGACGTTCCCCGCGTCGACATTGATCATGTTTCCGGTCGACTTGGCCGACATGTCGGAGCCAAGCCAGTAGGCGGCTTCGGCAATGTCCTCGGGCAGCACGTCGCGCTTCAGCATCGAACGGTTGCGGTAGTGCGCCTCCAGTTCCTCGCCGGCGTCGACCTTGTTGGAGGCCGCGCGCTCCTTGCGCCAGTCGCCGTCCCAGATCCGGCTGCCCTTGATCACCGCGTCGGGGTTGACCACGTTCACCCGGATCCCCTCCGGCGCGCCCTCCAGCGCGAGGCAGCGGGCAAGGTGGTTCGCCGCCGCCTTGGCGCTGGCATAGGCCGAAGCCCCGGCCGCCGCCGCGACCGCATTCTTCGAGCCGATGAACACGACCGAGGTCCCGCCCTGGTCCTTCATCCGCTTGAGCAGGCCCCAGGCATGCTTGGCGGTGAGGAAGTAGCCTTGCGCCAGCACATCGAAGTTCCTGTCCCACAGCTCGACCGTGGTCTGCTCGATCGGGGCCGAGGAGGCGATGCCGGCATTGGCCACCAGTACGTCGAGCCCACCGAATTCGCGCGCCGTTGCCGCGAAGGCATTGGCGACCTGGGCCTCGTCGGTCACGTCGCAGACGACCGAGCGCACAACGTCCTTGCCGTATTGCTTGGCAAACCCGTTGCAGACCTCTTGCACCACCGATGCATCGCGGTCGGCCAGCATCACGCAGGCGCCCTCGCGCAGCATCCGCGCCGCCGTCGCCGCGCCGATCCCGCCGGCCCCTCCGGTGACCAGCGCGATCCGGCCGACCATGGGCTTCGGCCCGGGCATCCGCTGGAGCTTGGCTTCCTCGAGCAACCAGTATTCGATATCAAAGGCTTCCTGCTCGTCGAGCGCGATGTACGACCCGATCGCCTCGGCCCCGCGCATCACGTTGATGGCGTTGCCGTAGAACTCGCCGGCAAGGCGCGCCGTAGTCTTGTCGGTGGCGAAAGTGATGCGACCCACGCCCGGCACCAGCACGACCACCGGGTTGGAATCGCGCATGGCCGGCGAATTGCCGCGCTTGCAGCGCTCGTAGTAGGCCGCATACATCGCGCGGTAATCGGCAATCTTTTCCGCGAGATAGGCATCATCCCCAAGCCGCGCCGGGTCCAGCGTCAGCGGGGCGATCTTGGTGCGCAGGAAGTGATCGGGGCACGAGGTGCCGAGCGCAGCCAGGCGCTCGAACTCGGCCGAGCCAACGAACTCCAGCGCCTCGGCATCGTCGGAATAGTGGCCGACCTTGCGCCGCGCGCCGGTCATGAAGCCGCGCAGGCGTGGCATCAGGTCGGCGGCAATGGCCGCGCGGTCGGGGTTCGGGGCAACCTTCTGGCCGCCAAAGGCCGGCTTGTCGCCGAGCTTGGCATTCAGGTAATTGGCTGCATCCGCAATGAGTTGCACCGTGTGCTCGTAGCAGGCCCTGGCGCTGTCGGCCCAGCAGATGATCCCGTGGCCGGCGAGCATCACGCCCTCGATCCCCGGATTGGCGGCCACATAGTCACGCAGCATTACACCAAGGGTATAACCCGGGCGCTTCCACCCCAGCCAGCCGATCTTGCCGCCCCAGATTGCCTTTGTCGCCGCTTCGCCGCCCGATGAGGCCGCCAACGCGATGATCGCATCGGGGTGGACATGATCGACGTGGGCGAAGGGCAGCAGCGAGTGCAGCGGCGTATCGATCGAGGCGGCGCGGCTGTTCAGGTTGAACGTGCAATGTGGCAGGTAACCCACCATCTTGTCGTCATCTTCCGGCCCGGCATAATGCGCCTCAAGACTCAGCAGCTTGTCCTGGTAAAGCGTGGCGAAGCCATCCAGCTTCATCGAGCCGATATCCCCGCCCGACCCCTTGACCCACAGCACTTCCACCTCGGCACCCGTCAGCGGATCGGATTCCATCAGCTTGGCCGAGGTATTGCCTCCGCCAAAGTTCGTCACGGTCAGGTCCGAGCCGAGCAGGTTTGAACGATAGAGCAGCAGTTCGGCAGGCGAGAGCCGGGCCGCCACCGAGTCGTCCCAGCGGCTGGCCGGAACGGCAAATGAAAGGGCGGCGGCGGAAATCGGGGCTTGGGCGTTCATCGCGTCCTCTGGAGATTTGTCGGCAGTTGCGCCTGCTAGGGGAGCGTGTATCGTTTTTGCTGGAAATGATCAAGAATGATCGGTATTGATCATTTCACTATGAAGCGGGAGAGACGCGCTTGAGCACGGGCGCCACCATCGTCATCGATCTCGGCAAGACGCTGAGCAAGGTCAGCCTGTGGGACTTCGCAGGGCTCATGCTCGCGCGGGAGGTGCGCCCCAATCTCCCCTTTGCGGTCGATGGCATTCGCCGGCTCGACACGCGCGGCATCGGCGAATGGCTGGTGGAGACGCTGGCGAAATTTGCCAGCCATCCGGTCCGCCGGATCATCCCGGTGGGCCACGGCGCAGGAGTAGTCGCCATCGGGCCCCATGGCCCGTCCTTTCCGCCGCTGGACTATGAGCAGCCGATCCCCCCGTCTGTCCTGGCGGCCTACCGGGCCGAGCGCGATCCGTTCGCGCTGACTGGCTCACCCGCCCTGCCCGACGGGCTCAATATCGGCAGCCAGCTCTATTGGGCCGAGCGCCTCTATCCCGGCGTGATGGACACGGCGACGCTGGTCCCCTGGGCCCAATACTGGGCGTGGTTCCTCACCGGCCGGGCGGTCAGCGAAGTAACCAGTCTCGGCTGCCATTCCGACCTCTGGTGCCCGGCGGACGGCACCTTTTCGCCGATGGCCCGGCGGCTCGGCTGGGCCGAACGCTTCGCCCCGGTGGTGCCCGCCGGAGAGGTGGTGGGCACGCTTCAGCCAGACATCTCCCGGCGCACCGGCCTCTCGCCCGATGTCGAAGTCCTCGCCGGACTTCATGATTCCAACGCCGCCCTGCTCGCGGCCCGCGGTTTTCCCGAAATTGCCCGCAACGAGGCAACCGTCCTTTCGACCGGCACCTGGTTCATCGCGCTGCGCACCCCCGCCGGTCCGGTCGACACCGCCAGCCTGCCCGAAGCGCGCGATTGCCTGGTCAATGTCGATGCCTACCGCCAGCCGGTGCCCTCGGCCCGGTTCATGGGCGGGCGCGAGATCGAAACGCTGATCGAAATCGATACCCGCCGGATCGACATCAAGCCCGATCAGCCGGCCCTGCTCGCCGCCGTGCCGGAGGTGCTGGCGACCGAAGCCATGATCCTGCCGACGCTTGCCCCCGGATGCGGCCCCTTCCCCGATGGCCGGTTCGACTTCCTGAACCGCCCTGACGACTGGTACCAGCGCCGCGCCGCCGCCTGCCTCTATGCCGCGCTGGTCGCCGATGCCTCGCTCGACCTTATCGGCAGCAAGGAGCGGGTTCTCATCGAGGGCCGGTTTGCCGAGGCCGAGGTCTTCGTTCGCGCCCTCGCCGCGCTGCGGCCGGGCACGGCGATCTTCACCGCCAATGCCCATAACGACGTATCCTTCGGGGCCCTGCGGCTGATCGATCCCGCGCTCACGCCCGCTGGCGAACTTGTCCGCGTCACGCCGCTGGAGCAGGACCTCGGTCCCTATCGCGCCCGCTGGGCCGCCCACGTCAAGGCGCTTGCCGCATGATTACCGCCTCGGTCGCCGATTTCCGCGAAGCCGCCCGGCGGCGCCTGCCGCGCTTCCTGTTCGAATATATCGACGGCGGCTCCTATGCCGAGCAGACCCTGCGCCGCAATGTCGGCGACCTGGCCGACATTGCCCTGCGCCAGCGGGTCCTGCGCGACGTCTCGCAGCTGGACCTGTCGACGCAGCTGTTCGGCCAGAAGCTGGCCCTGCCGGTTGCCCTTGCCCCTATCGGCCTTGCTGGCCTCAACGCCCGCCGGGGCGAGCGGCAGGCGGTGCGCGCGGCCGAACGCGCGGGCGTCCCCTTCACGCTTTCCACGGTCGGCGCCTGCCCGATCGGCGAAGTTGCCGCCGCCGCCACCAAGCCTTTCTGGTTCCAGCTCTACATGATCCGCGACCGCGCCTTCATGCGCGACCTCCTCGCCCAGGCCCGGGCGGCGGGCTGCTCGACGCTGGTGTTCACCGTCGACATGCCGGTCCCCGGCAGCCGCTACCGTGATCATCACACCGGCCTTGCCGGCGCGCCGGGGCTCAAGGGCGCGGTGTGGCGCGCCGCCCAGGCGGCGCTGCGCCCCGGCTGGGCCTGGGACGTCGGCCTGCGCGGTCGCCCCCACACGCTTGGCAACGTCGCCCCCGTCCTCCAGGGCCGCACCGGGATCGAGGATTTCTTCGCCTGGATGCGCAATAACTTCGATCCCGCAATCAACTGGCGCGACCTCGACTTCATCCGGTCGGAATGGACCGGCCCGCTGGTGATCAAGGGCATCCTGGATCCTGACGACGCGCGCGAGGCGGCCGAGCTGGGGGCCGACGGGATCGTCGTCTCCAACCACGGCGGGCGCCAGCTCGATGGCGTGCTCTCCAGCGCGCGGGCCTTGCCCCCGATCGCCGAAGCTGTGGGTGACCGGCTGACCGTGCTCGCCGACGGCGGCGTGCGTTCCGGGCTCGACGTGGTGCGGATGCTGGCGCTTGGCGCCAAGGGCGTACTGCTTGGCCGCGCCTGGGCCTGGGCGCTCGCCGCCGGCGGCGAGGCGGGGATCATCAAGATGCTTGGCATCATCGAGGCCGAAATGCGCATCGCCATGGCGCTGACCGGGGTCACCCGGATCGACGAAATCAATCCAGAAATCCTGGCCGGGAGAGCCTGATGACCACACCAGTTCACGCCGATACCATGGACCGCCGGGAGCACTGGCGGAACACGATCCTTGCCGGCCTTGCCAACTACATCGACGCCGGCTCGATTGTGTCGGGCTCGGTTGCCCTGGCGCTGTGGAAGGACCTGTACCACCTGTCCGACAGCTTCATCGGGCTGATCGGCGCCTTTTCGGCCAATGCCATCTCGGCCGGTATCGGCGCGCTGATCGGCGGGCGGCTGTGCGACCTGTTCGGGCGCAAGAAGATCTACCAGTTCGACATGCTGTTCTACGCCTTCGGCATGCTGTTCCTGATCTTCGCCGCCGCGCCGTGGATGATCATCACCGGGTTCCTGCTGGTCGGCCTCGCCGTGGGCGCCGACATCCCGGCAAGCTGGTCGCTCATCGCCGAGCAGGCCCCCGACCACGAACGCGGCGCCCATTCCGGCGTCGCGCAAATCCTGTGGTACCTGGGGCCGGTGGCCGTGCTGGTGGCCGGCTATTTCCTCAAGCCCTTCGGCATCGGCGGGGTACGGTGGCTGTTCATCCACCTGGCGGTCCTTGCCCTCGCGCTCACCTTCCTGCGCTCGCGCATGCGGGAATCGGAGCGGTGGGAGGAGACCGTCGCCACGGCGGAAAGCACCGGCAAGCTGCCGGGCTGGTCAGACGTGCTCACGCCCCGCCACCTCGGGGCGATCCTCTATCTCGTCACCATGTACGGCATGTGGAACCTGTGGGCCGGCTACAACGGCTTCTTCACGCCCTACCTGATCGAACAGAACCACCTGCCCCAGTGGGCGGCGACCGTGGTTCCGGCGAGCTACTTCTTCGTCGGCATGCTCTCGATCTGGTTCGTCTTCATGAAGCTGTCGGACAAGGTCAACCAGCGTACGCTGTTCGCGGTCTCGGCGGTGATGCATGTGGCCGGCATGGCCCTGCTGGCCGTGTTCGGGTTCAAGCTGGAGGTGGTGATCATCCACATCCTGATCATGGGCGTGGCGGGCGGCTTTGGCGCGCAGTCCTTCTTCCAGCTGTGGAGCGCCGAGCTGTTCCCCACCGCGATCCGCTCCACCGCCCAGGGCCTCGCCTTCGCCGTGGTCCGCATCGGCCTTGGCATCTGGAGCCTTGCCGTGCCTTCGCTGGCGGCCAGCAATTTCACCGAGCTGGCGTGGATTCTCACCGGCTTCCTCGTGGTCAGCGGCGTGGTCGGCTTCGTCTGGGCGCCGCGCAATGAGGGCAAATCACTTGAACAGCTCGAAGCTGAGCGGCAAGGGGGTGCCTGACGAGGCGGATAAGGGCAGGGCAAGACCATGCACGCGGCGGAACGCGAACGGCTGATCGAGGAAGCCCTGCGGCCCACCGGGTTCGTCAGCTACCGCGAACTTGAGGCCCTGCTCGAAGCCTCCCCCGCGACGATCCGCCGCGATCTTACCCGGCTGGAGGAGACCGGCCGCATCGTCCGCGTTCATGGCGGGGCCAGGCGGGCGGAAGAAGCCGATGGCTCACCCCGCCTGATCGGCACGCCGTTCGACTTGTCGATCAGTCAGAACCTTGCCGCCAAGCAGGCCATCGGTCGGGCCGCCGCGGCACTGGTCCAGCCGGGCGAAGGGATCATGGTCGACGGGGGCACGACGACCCTGCAGATGTGCCCGCACCTTGCCGGCCGGCACTGCCAGGTGCTCACCAACTCGCTGCATATCGTCAACGCCCTGCTGCCGCAGGACGGCACGCGCATCCTCGTGCCCTCGGGCACGGTGTTTCGCGAGCAGAACATCATCCTGGCCGCGGCGGGCGAGGACTCGATGCCGCGCTTTCATGCGCCCAAGCTGTTCATGGGCGCAGCTGCCGTGGGTCCGCGGGGGATCATGCAGGCGGACGTGATCCTCGTCGCCGCCGAGCGCCGGCTGATCGACCGCGCCGAAGAGGTCGTCCTGCTGATCGACAGTTCCAAGTTCACCGCGCAATCGGGCACGATCGTCTGCGGCCTCGATGAGATCGACGTGGTCATCACCGATGCGGTCCCCGACGATATGGCCGAGGTGCTCCGTCAGGCCGGCGTGCGGATCGAGCTCGTGCCGGGGATCGGCGGATAGGCCTGGCCGGCGGCGTTCCAGCCGGTCACGCCGGCGAGCGCGAAACTGGCGGCACTGCTGGCCATATGTTCCCGCGCCGAAGGCGGCGAATTGCGCGGCGAAGTCCAGATCACGATCCAGTTGACGAGGCCCAGCACCCAGCGTGCGCAGAGCCGCGCATCGGTCCCGGCGGGGAACAGCCCCTGCTCGGCGCCCCGACCGATGACGTCCACATAGATCTGCTCGAATTCGCTCCGCAACTCGAGCAGGCGCCGGGTCCCCGCGTCAAGCGAACCGCCGCCAGGACGCAGCATGTTCCGCTCAAGCCCCTGGATGGCGACCCGGTTCATCGGCGAATCCTCGAGGTTGATGAGCGCCTGCTCGAACACCAGCGCGTACAGCTGGCGATCGGGCGCGCGTTCACGGTCCCTGGCGGCAAGGCATCGTTCGGCAGCCAGCCGCAGCGCCGTCAGGTGAATATCGAGATATAGCTCGTATTTGCTTGAATAGTGGTAATAAATCTTGCCCTTGGTCGAGCCCATGTGACGGGCGATATCGTTGATCGACGCAGAGCCATAACCCTTGTCCATGAACACCTGCGCTGCCGCCCGCAGCACATCGCTCCGCCGGAGCGACGCAGGAACCATCTCCGGATCTCCTGCTGCTGCCTTGCGGGGCGCCACGGCTTCAGGACCCATCGGCCGAGGCGGACGGCCCCACTTCGGCTGCGCGCAGGGCCTTCTTGTCGATCTTGCCGTTCGCCAGTTTCGGCAGATCGTCGACGAAGCGGACCGCCCGCGGGCGCTTGTAGCCGGCGATCAGGCTGCGGCAGTGGGCGATCACCGCCTCGGCGTCGAGTGCGCTGCCAGGAACGCGGACGACCACGGCGCAAACCGCTTCGCCCCACTGCGGATCGGGCAGGCCGATCACAGCAGCCTCGGCCACCTCGGGATGGGCATAGAGCGCGTTTTCCACCTCGCGCGAGTAGATGTTCTCACCCCCCGAGATGATCACGTCCTTCTTGCGGTCAACCAGGAACAGGAAGCCCTGCTCGTCGACGAGGCCGATATCGCCGGTGCGCACCCACCCCTCGACCAGCGTCTCGCGCGTGGCCTCGGGGTTGTTCCAGTAACCCGCCATCGCGGCCGGGCTGCGCATCAGAACTTCCCCGGGGCAGCCTGTGGCGCAGGGCCGGTCGCCATCGTCGACTATCCGAACCGCCACCCCGCGCGGCGGAATGCCAACCGAGGTCAGGTGGCGCCGATCGGCGTCGCTGCCATCGAGGCGGTGGCAACGCGCGGGAAGCACGGTCCCGGTGATTTCGGTCTGGCCGTAGCTCTGGATGAAAATGGCCCCCAGCCGGTCGAGGCCCTTGCGCAGGACGGGCTCGGGCATGGGCGCGGCCGAATAGAAAATGACGCGCAGGCTCGAGAGATCAAAGGAATCGAGTTCGGGGTGATCGAGCAGGGTCTGGATCATGGTCGGCGCCATGTGGGTGACGGTGATCCGCTCCCGCTCGATCGCCTGCAGCACGGCAAGGGCATCGAACCCGCGCTGGATGAACAGCTCGCCGCCCGACCAGTGCAGGCCCAGCTGCACGGCCTTACCCCCCATGTGGAACAGCGGCATCATGATGAGGCCCCGGTCGCTCGCGGTCAGGCCCATCTTGGCGGCCATCAGGGCACCAACGGAGCGGAAGCCCCGGTGGGTGTACATGCAGCCCTTGGGCTGGCCGGTGGTGCCGCTGGTATAGAGCACGCAGGCCAGTGCATCGTCGGCAAAGGTCGCCCACTCCGCCGCTTCCGGGGCACCGGCGATGAACGGCTCATAGGCTTGCGCCCACTCCGGGGCATCTCCAATGGCGATGCAATGCGCGATGTCGTGCCGGGCGCCGGGGATGGTGGGGGCAAGCTGATCCTCGAAGAACAGCACGCTCGGCCGGCAATCGCGCAGCACGGCTGCCTGTTCGGCGGCTGACAGGCGGAAGTTCAGCGGAACGACGGGAATGCCCGATATCTCGGCCGCTGCGTAGATCTCCAGCATTTCCACGCAGTTCATCGAGAGCATGGCAATGCGCTGGTCGCGGGTAATGCCGAGCGCCTGCAGCCCGGCCGCCAGTCGATGGCCGCGCCGGTATAACGCCTCGTGCGTCAGGCTGCGCCCGTCCGACCCGGCGCCCATCGCCTTGCCAAAGTGCAGGGCATTGAGCCGCAACGTCTCGCCCAGCGTGCCCGGCACGGCGGGAGGCAGGACACTGCTCTGTTCAAACTCGCCCCGCACCGCCTGCACCACTCCGTCGCCTCGCCAATTCCGTCCTGCGGCCCATAACATACCGATCGGTATTTTTTCTTGCCATAGCGACGGCGCCGGCTATCTGGCAATGCCGATGACGCCCAAGCGGCGAATGGCGCCCAAGCATGAGAGTACCGTTCCGGTGAGTGAGGCAGACGGCGACAGATTGGCAAAGGGCGATCCGGCGGACCTGCTGCTGCCCGCGGCCCGGGCCGCCGTTCCGGCCTGCACGGCCGTCTCCGGCGCGCGGCGGCTCACCGGTGGCGCTAACCAGGAAACCTGGGCACTCGATGCGCTCACGCCCACCGGACCTGTACCGCTGATCCTGCGCCGGGCCCGGGGCGGAACCCTGCAGCGCAGCACGGGTATCGGCGTCGACATGGAAGCGATCGTACTGCGCGCCGCCCACGCGGGCGGAGTCCCCGTGCCGGAAGTACTCCATGTCCTGCAACCTGCTGACGGCCTTGGCCAGGGGTTCCTCATGCGCCGCATCGTCGGGGAAACGATCCCGCGCAAGCTCCTGCGCGACCAGGCCTTCGCCGCGGTGCGCCCTCACCTTGCCGCCCAGTGCGGCGCCACCCTTGCCGCGATCCATGCCCTGCCGACTGCCGGGCTGGACCGGCTCAAGACCTTCACCCCGCTCAGCCGGCTCGAATGGCTGCGCGAGCGGTTCCGCGAGACGGGCCAGGTCAGCCCGGTATTTTCCTGGGCCTTCGCCTGGCTGCGCGCCAATGCGCCCGACGCGCCAGAGCGCGCCGCCCTCGTCCATGCCGATTTTCGCAATGGCAACCTGATGATCGACGCGACGGGCATCGCCGCCGTGCTCGATTGGGAGAATGCCCACCTTGGCGACCCCGCCGAAGACCTCGGCTGGATCTGCGTCCCCTCCTGGCGGTTCGGCCAGCTCGATCGACCGGTCGGCGGCTTCGGCAGCCGCGAGGCGATGCTGGAGGCCTATGCCGCGGCCGGCGGCGCGGTGCCCTCGCCCGCCCGCCTCAGGTTCTGGGAAGCCTATGGCTCGCTCTACTGGGGCGTGGTCTGCGCGCGCAGCGTCAACGAATTCCGCAGCGGCACCGATGGCACGGTCGAACGGGCGATGATCGCGCGGCGGGTATCGGAAGCCGAACTCGATCTCCTGCGCCTGCTGGCGCCGAGGGCCTGACCATGCACGACCAGCCCAGCCCGTCCGAAATCCTAGCCGCCGCCACCGCGCTGCTGCGCGACGAGCTGGTTCCCGCCCTCCCCGCCGATCTCGCCTTCAAGGCCCGCGTGCTCGCCAATGCGCTCGATCTGGTGGCCCGGCAGGTCACTCTCGGCGATGGGGAGGGAGCCGCCGCCGAGGCGCGGCTGAAGGCCCGCGGCGGTGGCGATCTGGCCGGCCTCTCCGCCAGGATCGAGGCTGGGGACGCCCCGCTCGACGATGCTGCCCTGCTCGCCGACCTGTGGACCATGACCTTGGCCAAGCTCGCGGTCGACCAGCCGGGCTATGCCTCCTACTGCGCCGAAATCCAGGAGTAATCGATGGACATCAGCCTCCCGCTTGACCTGCTCGCCTACCTCGACGAGCTCGACCGGTTCATCGAAGCCGAGATCAAGCCACTGGAAGAGGCTGACGACAACATCCGCTTCTTCGATCACCGGCGCGAATGGGCCCGCACCGATTTCGAGAACGGCGGTCTTCCTCGCGACGACTGGGAAGCCTTGCTGCGCGAAGCCAGGCGTCGGGCCGACGTGGCGGGACACCTGCGCTTCACCATGCCCAGCCAATATGGCGGCAAGGACGGCTCGCAGCTGTGGATGGCGGTGATCCGCGAACGCTTCGCCGCCAAGGGCCTGGGTCTGCACAACGATCTCCAGAACGAGCACTCGATCGTCGGCAACTTCCCCTATGTCCAGATGCTGATGCAGCACGGCACGCAGGCGCAGCGCGATGCAATGATCCCCGGCATGCCCGATGGCTCGAACCGCATCTGCTTCGGCCTGACGGAACCTGACCACGGCTCCGATGCAACCTTCATGGAAACCACCGCCCGGCGCGAACGGCGCGACGGCATCGACGGCTGGGTGATCGAGGGCACCAAGATGTGGACCACGGGCGTCCACGTCGGCAGCCACTGCGCCACCTTCGCCCGCACCAGCGGCCAACCGGGCGATGCGAAAGGCATCACCTGCTTTCTGGTCCCCATATCAACGCCAGGGCTGGAGATCGGCGAGTACCTGTGGACCTTCAACATGCCGACGGACCACCCCTACGTCCATTTCACGGATTGCTGGGTGCCGGACGAGACGATCCTCGGCCAGGCCGACAATGGCCTGATGGTGGCCCAGTGCTTCGTCAACCAGAACCGCCTGCGCCAGGCCGCCGCCTCGCTCGGAGCGGCGCAGTTCTGTATCGACGAAAGCGTGAAATGGGCCCGCAGCCGCAAGCCCTTCGGCAAGGCCCTCGCCGCCAACCAGGCGATCCAGTTCCCGCTGGTCGAACTGCAGACCCAAGCCGAAATGCTGCGCCTGCTGATCTACAAGACCGGCGCCGAGATGGACACGATGAGCCTCGACGAGGTTGAGCGGACCATGTCCGACAAGGTCTCGATGTGCAATTACTGGGGCAACCGCCTGTGCACCGAAGCGGCGGACCGGGCGATGCAGGTTCATGGCGCGATCGGCTATTCCCGGCACAAGCCGTTCGAGCACATCTACCGCCACCATCGCCGCTACCGGATCACCGAGGGTTCGGAAGAGATCCAGATGCGCAAGATCGGCGCTTTCATGTTCGGCTATCGGGGCCCGCGCAAACGCATGTTCGACTGATCCCCACTTGTCCGGCATCACGGGCATGCTGATTTTCCGGAGGGGTGCGCCATGCTGAACAAAGTGGCGCTAGGCTGCCGGCAAACGGGCATGAACCATTCGCGAGAGGACAGGCAATGATCGAGGATTTTACCGGCCATGTCGCCGTCATAACCGGCGCGGGCAGCGGCATCGGCCGGGCCTGTGCCCTGGCCCTGGCGCATGAGGGCGCGGCCGTGCTCGTCTCCGACATCAACCTCGAACGCGCCGAAGCCGTGGCGGGCGAGATTCGCGCCGCGGGTGGCCGCGCCGCGGCCAATCAGTGCAACGTCGCAGTGTCGGCCGATCTTGCCGCCATGCGCCAGGCAGCGCTCGATGCTTTCGGCAAGATCACCATCCTCATGAACAATGCCGGGGTAGTTTATTCCGGCCCATTTCTCGAGGTGGGCATGGCGTTGTGGCGCAAATCGTTCGATGTGAACATGTTCGCGGTCGTCGAAGCCACGCAGCTGATGCTGCCCGATATCCTCGCTGCCGGCGGCGGCCACATCGTCAACGTCGCCACCACCGCAGCTCTCTATCCCTACAACGCCGATCGGATGAGCTACAATTCCGCCCGCGCGGGTGTGGTCCTGTTCAGTGAAAGCCTAGCCATGGATCTGTGGGAGAAGGGCGTCGGCGTCACCTGCCTGTGCCCGGGACCGACGCGCACCAACATGATCCAGAACATGCACTTCGTCGGCGAGCCCGCGATCACCACCCCGGACCTGCCGATCATGGAACCCGAGGAGCTGGCAGACAAGCTGGTCAAGGCGATCCGCGGCGGCAAGTTCTTCCTCCCGGGCCATGACGAGGTGCGCGCAATCGTTGCCCGGCGTGGCGCAGACGTGGATGCTTTCCTCACCGACGCGGCCGAAAAGTTCAACGCCGGCCGCAAGGGCCGCTGAGCGATGAGCGCCACGTTGCTCCATCCCCGGCTCTCACTCAACGGTATCGTCACCCCGGCCTGGTCCTTCGAGCAGGACCTCGCCTTCTGGCGCGAATGCGGCCTGAGCTGCGTCGGGCTGCTCCATCCGAAAGTCATGGCCCATGGGCCAGACCGGGTCGCCGCCGCTCTCAAGTCGGAGGGCCTCACCGTATCGACCATCATCTGCGGGGTCTTCACGCTTGAGCAGCCCGAGTGCTGGCCCGCCGAACGCGCCCGCCTCGACGCCATGATCGACCTCGCCGCCGAGGTTGGCGGCACGGTCTATGGCCCGCCCGGCAGGGGGTGGTTCGATCAATGGGATGCCAATTGCGCGGCCTATGCCGAGGCCGTGGCCCCCTGCCTTGCTCATGCGCGCGAGCGGGGCGTGACACTCGCATTCGAGCCGACCTTGCGCCCCGCGCTGTCGTTCGTGCACACGCTGCGCGACGGTCTTGACCTGTGTGCGGTCAGCGGCGCGGCGATGGTGGTGGATATCGGCAATTGCTGCACCGAGCGCGATCACCGCGCCACGATCCGCGCCATGCCGATCAACCGCATGGGCTTGGTCCAGATCAGCGACCTCGACGCGGGCACGCCCGCAGCCCCCGGCATGGGCATCCGCGTCCTGCCCGGAGAGGGCGATCTGCCGCTGGAGGACCATATCCGCGCGGCCCACGAGGCCGGGTATGCCGGCGCCTACGAAATCGAGCTGCTTGGCGAGGCCGAGCCCGATCGCGCCGCAATCAGGCGCAGCCTCGAACTGGTCAGCGCCATGCTGGACCGGGTCGTCGGGCGTTAATCGAAGATCTTGCCGGGATTGAGGATGTTCAGCGGATCGAAGGTCCGCTTGATCATCCGCATCGCCTCCACCCCGCCGGCGCCAAACTCGCGCTCGGCCCAGTGCTTCTTGGCCAGGCCCATGCCGTGTTCGCCCGAGCAGGTCCCGTCCATCCGCAGGGCCCGCTCGATCAGGCGGTCCATGAACCAGTTGGCCTGCTCCATGTGTTCTGGATTATTCGGCTCCAGCAGCAGGATAACATGGAAGTTGCCATCGCCAACGTGGCCCGAAATCGGCCCTGGGACATCGATCTTTGCAAGGTCGGCATGCGTTTCGGTCAAGCATTCGGCCAAGCGCGAGATCGGCACGGTCACGTCGGTGGCCAGCCCCATGGTGCCGGGATGGACATGCATCGCCGAGGCCCCGTTGTTGTGCCGGGCGGTCCAGATCCGCTCGCGTTCCTCACGGTTGGACGATGCCTCGAAGCCGGTGCCGCCGCAGCCCTCGGCGATCTCCCTGACCAGCGCGGAATAGGCGGCATTGGCCTCGGGCAGCCCGTCGAACTCCATGAACAGATGCGGCAGCTCGGGCAGCCCCAGGTTCATGAAGGCGTTGCAGAACTTGATCTGCAGGGCGTCCATGATCTCGATCCGGGCCATCGGCACGCCCATCTGGATCGTGCCGATCACCGCGTTCATGGCCGCATCCAGGTCGGGAAAGGCACAGGTCGCGGCGAGCAGATGCTCGGGAATACCCTGAAGGCGCAAGGTTACCTCGGTGATCACTCCCAGCGTGCCCGCCGCGCCCACGAACAGGTGGGTAAGATCATAGCCAGCCGCAGACTTGCGCGCCCTGCCCCCGGTCCTGATCACCTCGCCGTTGGCCAGCACCACCTTGAGGCCCAGCACCTGCTCGCGCATCGTGCCATAGCGGACGGCCGTCGTGCCCGAGGCGCGCAGGCTGGCCATGCCGCCCATCGAGGCCTGCGGGCAGGCATCGATGGGGAAGAACAGACCGGTATCGCGCAGGTACTTGTTGAGGTTCTCGCGCGTAACCCCGGCCTGGACCGTGCAGTCCTGGTCCTCGGGCGAGACCCGCAGGACCTGGTCCATCCGCGACAAGTCGAGCGAGACCCCGCCCAGCCAGGCGGCCGTGTTGCCATCCACCGAAGTGCCCGCGCCCCACGGGATTAGCGGCATCCGGTGATGCGAACACAGCCGCAGTGCCTCGACGATCTGCTCGGTCGTGCTGGCAAAGAGCACCCCGTCGCTCGGCCGGCGGATGCCGCTGCTGTTGGAGTGAACCTTGCAGACATCGCGCGAGGTGGTGAACGCCTCGCCAAAGATTGCGGCGAAGTCGGCAATGCCGGCGCTATGGTCTGGGCGCTCGGGAAAAGTAAGGTCGGCCATCTGCGCTCTCCCTAGTCCTCGTCCTCGAACCCTACCGGCATGATCAGGGCATTGGGCCCGTCGCTGCGGCGCGCCCAGGCGTCGAGCACGGCTGCGCGCAGGTCGTCCTCCGGGCTGAGTCGGCGGCAGGGTATCCCGAAGCCTTCCACCATGCCCTGGATGTCCGGCCCCAGCGTGCGCATGTCCATGTTGAAGTAGCCCGGCTTCTGGGGCCGGGCATCGGGGCCGAGCTTGGCGATGTACTGGCGCTCGTAATTTCGCGTCGAACCGTAGCCGTAGTTATCCATGATGATGAAGGTGATCGGCAGGTTCATTGCCCTGGCCGTCCATAGCCCGGCCATGCCGAAGCGCAGGCTGCCATCGCCGAGCGTACAGGTCACCGGCTCCCCCGAAGCCAGGGCCACGCCGGAAGCCGCCCCCGTGCCCCAGCCAAGCGACGCGCCGTTGGTGCCCATATAGCGCCGCCCGTCCTTGGCCGTGAGCGCCGATTGCAGCACGCCGGCCGCCATCACCGTTTCATCGACCAGCCAGCCATGGTCCAGCGCATCATGGAGCGGCGCGACGCAGCGGGCGAACCCGGCGAACAGCCGGCCCAGCGAGCCCGAACGCGGCAATGGCGGAGTGGGCCGCGCCAGCCAATCGGCGCGGGCAGCCCTGATCTCGGCCGATGGCGCGGGGCCCGCCTCGAGCGCGGCCAGCAAGGCCGTGGCGAAGGCGCCGGAATCGCTTGCCGAAACCCAGTCGAACCGGCGAATGGCCTCAAGCCGCGACGGATCGGCATTGACCTGGGCAACGAACCGCGCCTTGGGGAAATAAGGTGCCGGCCGCGGGCTCGCCTCGGTAATCGCCCGCGACCCCAGCAGCAGCACAACGTCGGCATCCTGCTCCAGCCCGGACATGTAGATGCTGCCCCGGCAATGGCTGTGACCCGGGGCGATGCCCAGGGCATCGAGCAACGGCGCCTCGAAGGTCACCGGAATGTCGAACCGCTCGGCGATCGCCTCGACGGCGGCCGTTCCGCCCAGCCGGCGGACCTGCCCGCCAACCACGATCAAGGGTCGCTCCGCCATGCGCAGTTGCTCGGCAACCGCCGCGACATCGGGAACGGCAGGCGCGCCGTGCGTGGAGCGGCGCTCGGTATTGACCGGCGCCGGTTCCATCATCGCGTCCTCGCACACCGAGAGGAACACCGGGCCGCCTGGCGTCCCCTGCGACACGCGCTTGGCATGTTCCAGCCATGAGCGCACGTCGGCGCCCTTGCCCAGTTCGTGGGCGAGCCTGACGAAGGGCTTGACCAGCGGCACCGTATCGCCCTCGCAATAGGCACCCAGGTTGGTCCGCGCGGTCGACAGTTGCTGCGAGGCCAGCAGGATCAACGGGCTGTCGTCGCGCGCGGCATTGTAGATGTTGGCAAGGCCGTTGGCAGTGCCCGGCAGCATGTAGAGCATGGCAATGGCCGACCCGGCGACCCGCGCATAGCCATCCGCCGCGGCCACGGTCACGGATTCGTGCACGGTGGGTACCAGCGTGACATCCGTGTTCTGCAACGTGTGGAAGATCGAAACCAATTGGCTGCCGGGAAGCCCGAACACGTGGCGGTAGCCGTGCTCGGCGATAAAGCTGACGATTTCCTCCGCACCGCTGCGGGGCTTGCCGGTTGCCTGGTCTGTCATGTTCGCACCCTGGTCCTTGCCGGCCGGTCGGCGCGAGGCCCCCGATCCAATGCTGCCAACTCCCGTCCTCCGGCAAGCTGGCAGCATTCCGGTCGGGAGGACAAGGGCAACCCCAACACCAGCACACTGGCGCTGCCAGCGCATTATTGGTCCTCCCCCGGCGTATAAAGTGTTGAAAATAGGTCACAGTTCGACAGCAAACGCGCTTTTGTGCCGGAACACTCCGAACATTCCGCCGTTCAGCCGCCGAGTTGGGAACCCCATCACCCAACCGCTTAAGTGAAAGGACTACAGATGAGGAAACTGACAGCCTTGGCCATCGCCTTGGCCGGAACGGCAAGCGTCCCCGCGTTTGCCCAGGACACAGGCCCCTATGTCGGCATCGACGCGGGCGTCACCTTTCCGCACTCGCAGAGCTACGAAGGCCTGAACAGCACGGCCCTTGGCCTGCCGCTCGCGGCCCCGGGCACCACGCCAACGACCTATTCCGATCCGTACCGGGTGCGCCTGAAAACCGGCTTCGACGGAGACATCAACATCGGCTACGATTTCGGCATGTTCCGCCTCGAAGCCGAAGGCGGCTACAAGCGCGCCAGCGTGAACGTTGCCCGGACCGCGTCGGACAATGGCGCCCAGCCGTATGGCACCAACGTCACCAGCGGGCACAACAGCGTCTACTCGCTGATGGCCAATGCCCTGGTCGATTTCGGTCCCTCGGACGGCATCAACTTCTTCGCCGGTGCTGGCGCGGGCGTGGCCTGGAACAAGACCAACTACACCCTTGCCTCGACGCCCGTCACCATCCCGGCGACCACTACGACTCCGGCCGTAACCTACACGGGTCCGTCCGGTGACTTCAGCGACAACCGCTCGGCCTTCGCCTGGCAGCTGCTCGCCGGCGTGCGCGTGCCGCTGTCGCCCAGCGTGGATGTCGGCCTGAAGTACCGCTACTTCGATGCGGGGCGCTTTAACTACCGCAACGATCTTGACGGTCTGCACACCCGGTTCCGGTCGCACAGCGTCCTCGCCGGCCTGACCTTCAAGTTCGGCCGCTCGATGCACGAGGCTGCACCGCCGCCGCCTCCGCCGCCCCCGCCGCCGATGGAAGCTGCGCCTCCGCCGCCGCCTCCTCCGCCGCCGCCCCCGCCGCCTCCCCCGCCGCCGCCGACCCGCGGCGAGCGCGGCTGACCCGCGGCAGGGTCACAAGAATTGGCCGGGCGAAGCAGCTGCTTCGCCCGGCTTTTTCTTTCGTCCATCGGTTTGGCTGAAGAACCCGACCGGGCTTAGCGCGAAGCAACCTTCCCGACCGCCTCGATTGCCAGAGCCGGTTGTGCGCTGCGATCGCGTCCATAGGGGTCGCCGATCATCGCGAGGGTCCCGTTTTCCGGGGCAACAGTGAGATAAGTGATGTAGACCGGCACCAGCTGGGGCAGGTCGAACCGCTCCTCGGTGGCGCTGCCCTGGGGCATTTCCCCGCCGAACAGCCACCGGCCCAGCCGCGGCGCATCTTCCAGGCGCACGCATCCCGAACTGAACTGGCGCGCGGCCTCCTGCATCAGCTGGGTCTGCGGCGTATCGTGGAGGTAGATGCCGAGCTGATTGGGAAACTCGAACTTGACCTGGCCCATCGAATTGGCCGGTCCCGGCAGCTGGCGCACGCGGAGCAGTTCGCTACCCTGGGCCACGGCTTTCCAGTTCACCGTGGCCGGATCGGCAACCACGGCCTCGGGCGTCCAATCGGAAAGGACCTGATAGCCCTGCCGGCGCAAGTAGGCGGTGCCATGGGCCAGCACCTGCCCGGCGATCTTGTCCCGGGCGAAGTCGGCCGGTACGTTCCAGTAGGGGTTGATGATCGCATAGCGGATGTAGCCCGACATGATCGGCGTCTGGTGATCCACCTTGCCGACCACGACCTTCATTGAATCGACCGGCCTGTCGCCCTCGTACATCCACAGCCGCGCCGCCGCGGCATTGACCAGCACATAGCGCCCGCCCGGGGGGACCGCAGGCAGGGCGCGGATCCGCGCAAGGTTGGCGATGACTGCGCTCCGGGTCGCATCATCCTGCTCGCCCGCGGCGATATAGGCACGGCGCAGCGAGGCGTAGAGCGGGTGCAACCAGGCCATGCGGTGGACATATTCGTCCAGCGACGGAGCCCCAGCAGCAGCCTCCAGCGCCCTCGCCTCGGTAGGCACCTGCGGTTCCAACGAGACGTGCTCGTAAAGCATTCCTCCTTCAGGCGCTTCGAGGGTGCGGCGGACGTAGGCGGAAAAGCTGCGCGACAAGGCCAGCTCGGCGGCGGCGAGCGCACCGGCTGACGGACTGGACTGCGCCTGCCCGATCGCAAGATCCAGCGCCGGAGCCCCGATCTCGTCCGGGCTCACGCCATCGAGATCGGCGGTGCGGATGAGCGCAAGGGCGTCCAGCGCCGCCGGCGACAGCACTCCACCCGCCGTCCACAATGGCCGGTCCCCGCGCCTCTCATAGAATGATCGCAGGTCGGCATTCGCGGGCAGGGAGAGCTGTGCCTGCACGGCAAGGGGCGCCGGGTCAGGGCTTGGCAGCTCGGCGCGGGCAGGCAGCGAAAGCGAAATCAGGCACAGGCCCAGCAGCGCCGGCCCCATGATTTTCCGACGCGGTCGCGTGAATGTTTCAGTTGTTGTCGACATGGTGAAAGAACCGGGTAAACGATACCCAGTTCCGACGTGAACCATCGGGCACTCACGTTACTGGATGCGTGCAAGACCCACGATCGCGCGCGCTTCCGGCGCCCCGTTCAATTTACCGAGGGCGAAGCTCCTCCGCAGACCCGGACATTGGCGCCGTTGACGAAGGCCCCGCGCGGGCTGCACAGGAAGCTCGCCGCATAACCGATGTCGTCCGGGGTGCCGAGCCGGTCCACCGTCTGCTTGAGGCTGTTTTCCAGCACCCACCGGGCCGCCTTGTCCCGGTCCGCACCGAAACCGCGCTGGGCGGCGATGCCATCGAGCCAACCTTCCAGCGCCCCCGTCAGGATCATCCCGGGCGAGATCGTGTTAACCGTGACGCCGGTATTGGCGAGCACCTTCGACAGGGCCAGCGAAAGGTTGAGCAGCCCGGCCTTGGCCGCGGCATATTCCGCCACGCCGCCCGATGAGGATGAAGCGGCGACGCTCGAAACCTGGATCACCCGGCCCCACCCCCGCTCGCGCATGTCCGGCACCAGCCGGTGGATCATGCGGACCGCCGAGGTGACATTGCTGTTGTAGGTGCGGTTCCACTGCTCGGGCGCGATGTCAAAGAAGGCCAGGGGGGCACCATCCTCGCGCCCCCCGGCATTGTTCACGAGGATATCGATCTGACCGAAGGCCGCCAGCGCCTGGGCGGCGACATGGTCGGCCGCGACATCGCTGTCGAGATCGCCTACGGCAACTGCGGCTGTACCGCCCATGCCGACGATCTTGTCTGCCGTGGCGCGGGCCCGCCCCTCGTCACGCCCGTGAACCACGACGGCGACACCTTCGGCAGCAAGCGTCATGGCGATGCCGATCCCAATGCCCGAGCTGCTCCCGGTGACCAGGGCAGTCTTGCCCTGCAATTGCATATCCATCGCCCGATCCTTCCGTTCTCGTGATGTGGTCAAAAATGGGCCAAGGTTTGACGGGAAGAGCAAGCGATATTTCTCGGCGTGAATCTTCGGGGACAGGGTCAGCCAGCCCTGCCGCACCGCGCAAGTCCTGCAAGCCGCGAAGCCACGGACGGATCGGCCAGGAGATCGCCAAGCGGCGCGCTCAGTCGGCGGCGCCAGTTCGGGTGTTCGCTGGTTGTGCCTGGCAGGTTGGGCTGTTCGGGATCGGCGAGCAGGTCCTCGACCGGGACGATCGCCACGGCCGCGGGCGAGCGGGCAACATGCTCCAGCGCAGCCGCTACCACCGGTTCCGGGTCGTCCGGTGCCGGCCGCTCTCCCCAGCCGATCGTCGACCACAGCAGCCCGCGGTCCCAGTCGCGGATTTCCTCGGCCTTGCGGCGATCCACTTCGGGCGGCAGGCGGCCGAGCCGCTCGGCCCAGTCGAGATCGCGGCCACGCCACCACCCGGCCACGGTCGGCGTATCGTGAGTCCCGGTCATGGCAACGCTGCCAGCCGGATAGTCCTGCGCCCCGATGAAGCCGTGATCGGCAGCCCGCTCGAACCACAGCACCCGCATGCCGAGCATGTTCCGCTGGGTAACCGCAGGGGTGAAACCCGGGGGTGCCGTTCCCAGGTCCTCGGCAATGATCATCGCCGAAGCGCGGTGTGCTTCCAGCGTGACCAGCCGCACCAGATCGAGGAACGGGTAGGTAAGGTAAGCCCCGTCGAGACATGTGCCGCCCTCGGGAATGACCCAGAGCCGCGCCAGTCCGAAGGCATGGTCGATCCGCAGCCCCCCGGCCGAGCGCAGGGCGGCGCGGATCATCGCGAGGAACGGCGCATAGCCGCTGGCGCGCAAGCCTTCGGGCGAATAACTGGTGATGCCCCAGTTCTGCCCGGCCGGCCCCAACGGATCGGGCGGCGCGCCGATGGTGAGGCCCGTCAGCATGGCATCCGGCATGGCCCAGCAGTCGCTCCCACCCGGGCGAACCCCGACCGCGAGATCAGCCAACAGGCCCAATGCCATGCCTGCGCCGCGCGCACGGCCCTGCACGGCCGCCAGCCCTTCGCGGCTGAGCCATTGGGCAAAGGCATGGAAGGCGATCTCGTCGGGGTTGGCGGCGGCGAACTCGCGGACGGCGGTGCTGGTCGGATCGCGGAATGGCAGGGGCCAGGAGCGCCAGTCCCCCAGGCCCACAGCCCGGAAGTGGCAATACAGCGCATCGTGCAGCGCGTGACGGGCAAGCCCCTCGCCTTCCCGCGCATTGGCCTGCGAAATCCGGGCGCGCTGTTCCTCGCCGAGGCCAGCAAAACTCGCGCGCAAGACCGCCAGCCGCTCCGGCAGGGCCGAGGGCCAGTCAATCAGATCCGCGCCGGACCGGCTGGGCAGCGGTGGCAGGCCGAGCAGTGCCGGATCTGCCAGTGCCGGATTGAGGAAGATCCGGCTCGAGGGGGAATAGGGGCTGAAATCTTCGCCCGAGCCGGGCAGCAGCGCGTGGACCGGATTGATGGCGATGGCCGAGCAGCCGACCCGGGCCAGCGCCTCGGCCGCTTCGGCCAGTTCGCCAAGCCCCCCGTAGGCCTGCGCGCGCAAGCCCCGCAGCGCGGAAATCTGGAGCGAAGTGCCCCAGATGCGCGGATCGCCGGGGGCCGGCACGGGGCACCGTGCGGGCGCGACGGCAAGGCGGCAGGACTGGCCGGCAATGGCCAGCTCATAGTAGCCCGGTTCGCCAACAGGCGCGAGCATGCCCTCCCGGACCGCGAGCCGGATCGTCACACCATTCTCGTCGGTGACTTCGGCAAAAGGAGCCTCGAGCGGCAGGGCCGTGGGCAGGCCCCCCTCGGTTACCAGTAGCGGCGGCAGGGCGCGGGCGCGCCCGGCGATCAGGGCGAGGCCCTCGCCCATTTGCCGCTTGCTGCCCGTTTCATATCCGAGAGCAGCGAGCGCGGCCGCGAGCGCATCGTCGGCCACCACCTGCTCACGCCCCGAAACATCACGCCACTGGCGCTGGACCCCGGCAGAGGCGGCTAGTTCGTGCAGATCGCTATGGCCCATCGCCGCCCAGCTTCGGAGGGCAGCGGGCGATTGGCAACCGCCGGCAGGGCCCGCCAGCCCAATGAATACGAAACCGCAGCGAAAACGACTGTTGCCCCGCCTCCCTCCGCCAGCCTACTCAGGAGCGGGGGATAGTGGCTGAACGGCATTGACCACGCGCGGGACCGACCTGGCCCTGAGCGCAGATCATCGTTGCGTAGGAGGTTGCGTGCCCGTGCCGTCCCCATCCCCCACTCCCGTTCGCGCCACCACCGAACAGCTCGAAGCTCGGCTCGTCGACATCCTGCGCCACCGCATCGGCAAGGACGAAAACTCCGCCAAGCAGCACGACTGGTTCACCGCCGCGGTCCTGGCCCTGCGTGACGAGGTGATCGATCGCTGGATCGCCTCGACCCGGCGGACCTACGAGGCGGGCGGAAAGCGTGTCTATTACCTCAGCCTCGAATTCCTGATCGGGCGCCTGCTGCGCGATGCCATCTCCAACCTGGGCCTCGGCCGCGAGATGGAGCAGGCGCTACGCAAGTTCGGGCTCGACCTCTCGGTGCTCGAAGATCTCGAGCCCGATGCCGCGCTCGGCAACGGCGGCCTCGGCCGGCTGGCCGCCTGCTTCATGGAGAGCCTCGCCAGCCTCGATCTGCCGGCCTACGGCTACGGCATCCGCTACGTGAACGGCATGTTCCGCCAGCGCATCGACGACGGCTGGCAGGTGGAGCTTCCCGAAACCTGGCTGGCCCACGGCAACCCCTGGGAATTCGACCGGCGCGAGAGCTGCTACCGCGTCGGCTATGGCGGCGAGGTCGTCGCCAAGGACGATGGCGTGGTCTGGCACCCCGCCGAAGTCGTGGAGGCCAGCGCCTTCGACACGCCGGTCGTCGGCTGGCGCGGCAAGCGGGTCAACACGCTGCGCCTGTGGTCGGCCCAGTCGCTCGATCCGATCCGGCTGGATCGGTTTAACGCCGGCGACCACATCGGCGCGCTGGCCGACCAGATGCGGGCCGACAGCCTGGTGCGCGTGCTCTATCCGGCCGATTCCAGCGCCGCCGGGCAGGAACTGCGCCTGCGGCAGGAGTATTTCTTCACCTCGGCATCGATCCAGGACATCATGCGCCGCCACGTCCAGTATCACGGCGACGTGCGCACTCTGCCCGACAAGGCGGCGATCCAGCTCAACGACACTCACCCCGCCGTGGCCGTGGCCGAGATCATGCGCCTGCTGGTCGACTTCCATGCGCTCGAATTCGACGAGGCCTGGGATATCACCCGCCGCACGGTCGGCTATACCAATCACACGCTCCTGCCCGAGGCGCTGGAGTCCTGGCCCCTGCCGCTGTTCGAGCGGCTGCTGCCGCGGCACATGCAGATCATCTACGCCATCAATAGCCGTGTCCTGCGCGAGGCCCGGCGCGGCGGCATGGATGATGGCGAGATCGCCGCGATCAGCCTGATCGACGAAGCCGGCGACCGCCGCGTGCGCATGGCCAACCTTGCCTTCGCCGGAGCTCACAGCGTCAACGGCGTGGCCGCGCTCCACACCGAGCTGATGAAGACCACCGTCTTCTCCAGCCTGCACAAGCTCTATCCGGGCAAGATCAACAACAAGACCAACGGCGTCACCCCGCGGCGCTGGCTGCAGCAGTGCAACCCCGCGCTGACCGCGACCCTCCGGGATGCGATCGGCGATGCGTTCCTCGATGATGCCGAAGCGCTTTCGGCGCTGAACGAACTGGCCGGCGATGCCGTGCTGGGCGAGCGGATCGGCGAGGTGAAGCGCGCCAACAAGGTGGCCCTTGCCGCGCACATCAAGGAGTTGACCGGCATCCGGCTCAACCCAGATGCCCTGTTCGACGTGCAGATCAAGCGCATCCACGAATACAAGCGCCAGTTGCTCAACCTGGTGGAGACCGTGGCGCTTTACGACCAGATCCGCAGCCATCCCGAGCGCGACTGGGTGCCACGCGTGAAGATCTTCGGCGGCAAGGCGGCATCGAGCTATCACAATGCCAAGCTAATCATCAAACTGGCCAACGATATTGCCCGGCGGGTCAACTCCGATCCCTCCGTGGGCGGACTGCTCAAGGTCGTGTTCGTGCCCAACTACAACGTCAGCCTGGCCGAGCGGATCATCCCGGCGGCCGATCTTTCCGAGCAGATCTCCACTGCCGGGATGGAGGCTTCGGGCACGGGCAACATGAAGTTCGCCCTCAACGGCGCGCTGACCATCGGCACGCTCGACGGGGCAAACATCGAGATCAAGGAGCGCGTGGGCGATGACAACATCGTCATCTTCGGGCTGACGGCGCAGGAAGTCGCCGACCAGCGAGCGAACGGTTACAATCCGCGCGAAGTCATCGAAGGCTCGCGCGAACTGCACCAGGCGGTGGAGGCGATCGCCTCGGGCGTGTTCTCGCCCGACGATCCGCATCGGTACCAGGGGCTGATGGACGGGCTCTACACCAGCGACTGGTTCATGCTGGCGGCCGACTTTGATTCCTATGCCGCCGCCCAGCGCGAGATCGACCGGCGCTGGGAAGACCGGGCCGGCTGGCGCCGCAGCGCAATTCACAACATCGCCAACGTCGGCTGGTTCTCCTCCGATCGCACCATCGCGGAATATGCCCGCGACATCTGGAAGGTCAGCCCCTGATGCAGCCATCGGGAGAGGCCATTGCCGCGCTGCTGGACGGGCTGCACCCCGATCCTTTCGCGCTGCTTGGCGTCCATGAGGGGCCGGAGGGCGCCTTTGCCCGGGCGATCCTGCCGGGCGCCGAGACAGCAGAAGCGCATGACCTTTCCGGCAGGTCGCTCGGCAAGCTGAAGCGGGTTGATCCTCGCGGGCTGTTCGAGGGCAAGGTCAAGGGCGGACGGCAGCCGATCAAGTATCGCTGCCGCGCGGGCGCGCACGAATGGTGGGTGACCGATGCCTACTCGTTCGGCCCCGTCCTTGGGCCAACCGACGATTTCCTGATCGCCGAGGGCACGCACCTCAGGCTGTTCGACAAGCTGGGCGCGCACCTGATCGAGCATGAGGGCGCAAGCGGCGTTCACTTCGCGGTATGGGCGCCGAACGCCCAAAGGGTGAGCCTGGTCGGCGATTTCAACGACTGGGACCACCGCCGCCACCCCATGCGCCTGCGGTCGGACATCGGCGTGTGGGAGATCTTCCTGCCGGATATCGGCGCGGGGCGGGCCTACAAGTATCGCATCGTCGGTCCGAATGGCGAAGTGCTCCCCCTCAAGGCCGATCCCTTCGCCTTCGCCGCCGAACTGCGCCCGGCGACCGCCTCGCTCACCGCCGTTCCCGCCAAGCCCGACTGGGGCGACGCGGCCCACCGCGCCCATTGGGCCAAGGCCGATCCACGCCGCGAGCCGATTGCGATCTACGAGGTCCATCCCGGTTCGTGGGACCGCGACGGCAACGGCTGGTTCCTTTCGTGGGATGCCTTGGCCGAGCGCCTGATCCCCTACGTGGTCGAACTCGGCTTCACCCACATCGAGTTCCTGCCCGTCTCCGAACACCCCTACGATCCCAGCTGGGGCTACCAGACCACCGGGCTCTATGCCCCCTCGTCGCGCTTCGGCGATCCCGCCGGCTTCGCCCGCTTCGTCGACGGCGCCCACCGCGCCGGGCTGGGCGTGCTGATCGACTGGGTCCCCGCCCACTTCCCCACCGACGCCCATGGCCTTGCCCGGTTCGACGGCACCGCGCTTTACGAGCACGAGGACCCGCGCCTCGGCTTCCACCCCGACTGGAACACGGCGATCTACAATTTCGGCCGGCGCGAAGTCGCCAGCTTCCTCGTCAACAACGCCCTGTTCTGGGCCGAGCGCTACCATGTCGACGGGCTGCGCGTGGATGCCGTCGCCTCGATGCTCTATCGCGATTACTCGCGGGAGGCCGGCGAGTGGATCCCCAATCCCGAAGGCGGGAGGGAGAACTGGGAGGCGGTGGACTTCCTGCGGGCGATGAACCGCGCGGTCTATGCCAGCCATCCCGGCTTTCTCACCATTGCCGAGGAATCGACCGCCTGGCCCGGAGTGTCGCAGCCCGCCTTCGCCGAAGGGCCGCGCAGCAACCTCGGCTTCGGGTTCAAGTGGAACATGGGCTTCATGCACGACACGCTGAAGTACATGGCGCGCGATCCCGCCCACCGCAGCTACCACCACGACGACATCACCTTCGGGCTGACCTACGCCTTCTCGGAAAACTTCGTCCTGCCGCTCAGCCACGACGAGGTGGTCCACGGCAAGGGTTCGCTGCTCGCCAAGATGAGCGGCGACGACTGGCAGCAGTTCGCCAACCTGCGCGCCTATTATGCCCTGATGTGGGGCTATCCCGGCAAGAAGCTGCTGTTCATGGGCCAGGAATTCGCCCAGCGCCGCGAATGGAGCGAAGAACGCGCACTCGACTGGGACCTGCGCCAGGCCCCGGCTCACGAAGGCATCCGCAACCTCGTGCGCGATCTCAACCGGCTCTATCGCACCCGTCCGGCGCTCCATGCGCGCGACTGCGAGGGCGATGGCTTCACCTGGCTGGTGGTGGACGACGCCCGCAACTCGGTGTTCGCCTGGTTGCGGCAAGCGCCGGGGGAGAAGCCGGTCGCCGTGATCAGCAACCTCACGCCGGTTCTGCACGAAAACTACCGCGTGCCGCTGCCGCAGGGCGGCCAATGGCGCGAGATCCTCAACAGCGATGCCGGCGAATACGGCGGCAGCGGCAAGGGCAACATGGGCATGGTCAGGGCCAGGGATGGGGCGGCGCATATCGTGCTGCCCCCACTGGCAACAATCATGCTCGAACCGATGGACTGATCCCCAAGGAGCGAATGAGATGAGGGCTACGTATTCGCAACCGATCGCGCGCGATGCCATGGCCTATGTCCTGGCCGGCGGGCGCGGCAGCCGGCTGCTGGAGCTGACCGACCGGCGTGCCAAACCGGCGGTCTATTTCGGTGGCATGAGCCGGATCATCGACTTCGCCCTGTCGAACGCGATCAATTCGGGCATCCGCCGCATCGGCGTCGCCACGCAGTACAAGGCCCACTCGCTGATCCGTCACATGAACCGTGCCTGGAACTTCATGCGGCCCGAGCGCAACGAGAGCTTCGACATCCTGCCCGCGTCGCAGCGCATCTCCGAGCAGATGTGGTACGAAGGCACGGCCGATGCCGTCTACCAGAACATCGACATCATCCAGTCCTACGCGCCCAGGTACATGGTCATCCTCGCGGGGGACCACATCTACAAGATGGACTACGAGCTGATGCTGCAGCAGCACGTCAACTCGGGCGCGGACGTGACGGTGGGCTGTCTCGTCGTGCCCCGCAAGGATGCCTCCGGCTTCGGCGTCATGGCGGTCGATGCCCAGGGCACGATCACCGATTTCGTCGAAAAGCCCGCCGATCCGCCCGCGATCCCGGGCGATCCCGACCATGCCCTGGCCTCGATGGGCATCTACGTGTTCGAGACCGAGTTCCTGTTCGAGCAGCTGCGCCGCGACATCAACACGCCCGGATCGAACCGCGACTTCGGCGGCGACATCATCCCGTACATCGTCAAGCACGGCAAGGCCGTGGCCCACCGCTTCACCGACAGCTGCATCCGCGCGGCCGAGCAGATCGAGGAATACTGGCGCGACGTCGGCACGCTCGACGCCTATTTCGAGGCCAACCTCGATCTCACCGACACGGTCCCCAAGCTCAACATGTACGACCGCGACTGGCCGATCTGGACCGACCAGATCATTGCCGCCCCGGCCAAGTTCGTCCACGACGAGGACGGCCGCCGGGGCCACGCGATCTCCTCGCTGATCAGCCAGGATTGCATCGTCTCCGGCGCCGTCGCCACCCGCAGCCTGCTGTTCACCGGAGTGAAGATGGGCTCCTACTCGAGCGTCAACGAGGGCGTGATCCTGCCCTATTGCAACATCGGCCGGGGGGCGCGGCTGAGCCGGGTGATCCTGGATGCGGGCGTGCGCATTCCCGAAGGGCTGGTGGTGGGCGAGGACCCGGAACTGGACTCCCGGCGCTTTCGCCGGAGCGACAGCGGGGTGTGCCTGATCACCGGCGCGATGATCGAGAAGCTGAAGGGCTGAGCTTTGGTCGTGCGCGTTCTGTCCGTGGCCTCCGAGGCCGTGCCGCTGGTCAAGACCGGGGGGCTGGCCGACGTGGTGGGCGCCCTGCCCGCGGCGCTGGCTCCGCATGGGGTGGCGATCACCACGCTGCTGCCGGGCTATCCGGCGGTGATGGCCGGGCTCAAGCGGCCCAGGGTGCTCCATGCCTATACCAGCCTGCTCGGTGAGCCGGCGCGGCTGGTCGCAGGCAAGCTTGGCGAACAGCCGCTGGTCGTGCTCGACGCCCCCGGCCTGTTCGACCGGCCCGGCGGGCTCTACGGCGATGCGCTGGGCCGCGACTGGGCCGACAACTGGCGCCGCTTCGCCGCGCTCGGCCGGGCCGCCGCCGATCTCGGCGGGGGGCTGGTCAAGGGCCACGCCTTCGATCTGGTCCACGCGCATGACTGGCAGGCCGCCATGGCGCTGGCCTACCTGCGCTTCGCGCCCGTGAAGGGCAGCCCGCCCGTGCCCACGGTAATGACCATCCACAACATGGCCTTCCAGGGCTATTATCCGGGCGAGATCTTCCGCAACCTCGGCCTGCCCAAGGCGGCCTGGGCAATCGATGGGGTCGAATACCACGGCGGCGTCGGCTTCCTGAAGGCGGGCATGGAGGCGGCCAGCGTGATCACCACGGTGAGCCCGACCTATGCCGAGGAAATCCGCGAGGCCGAGTTCGGCATGGGCCTGGAAGGGCTGGTCGCCAGCCGGGGCGCCCGGGTGCGCGGGATCGTCAACGGCATCGATACGGCCGAATGGAACCCTGCCACCGATCCCCACCTCGCCGCCACCTACACTGCCCGTACCCTCGCCCGCCGCGTGGCAAACAAGCGCGCGCTGGAGGCAGAGTTCGGGCTGGAGAGCGGCGATGGCCCGCTGTTCATTGTTGTCAGCAGGCTGACCTGGCAGAAGGGCATGGATGTGCTGGTCGAGGTGCTCGACCATCTCGTCGGTCTCGGCGGCCGGCTGGCCCTGCTCGGCAGCGGCGATCAGGCCATCGTCGCCGGGCTGGAAGCCGCCGCGGGGCGCCGCCCCGGGCGGATCGGCCTGCGGATCGGCTATGACGAGGGCCTGTCCCACCGGATGCAGGCCGGCGGCGATGCCATCCTCGTTCCGAGCCGGTTCGAACCCTGCGGCCTCACCCAGCTCTACGCTCTCGCCTACGGCTGCGTCCCCGTGGTCGCCCGCACCGGCGGCCTGGCCGATACGGTGATCGACGCCAACCTCGCCGCCCGCGCCGCCCGCGTCGCCACCGGCATCCAGTTCGCCGGGGTCAACTACCAGGGGTTAGCGGCGGCGATCTCCCGCGCCATTGCGCTCTACGGTCAGTCCGATGAATGGCAGGCCCTGCAACGGGGCGGCATGAAAGCCGATTTCTCCTGGCACACCAGCGGCGCGGCCTATGCCGCGCTTTACCGCGAACTGACGGGCAAGGCATGACCACCAGGGTTCACCCGATCGCTCCCTTCCCCGGCCAGAAGCCCGGCACCTCGGGCCTGCGCAAGAAGGTCCGCGTGTTCCAGCAGCCCGGCTATGCCGAGGCCTTCATCCAGTCGGTGTTCGACGTTGTCGAGCGGACGCCCGGCGCCACGCTGGTGATCGGCGGCGACGGGCGGTATCACAACCGCACCGTCATCCAGCAGGCCATCCGCATCGCTGCCGCCAACGGCTATGGCCGGGTGCTGGTCGGCCAGGGGGGGATCCTCTCCACCCCGGCGGCAAGCCACGTGATCCGCAAGCATTGGGCGAGCGGCTGTCTGATCCTCTCCGCCAGCCATAACCCCGGGGGCCCCGACGAGGACTTCGGGATCAAGTACAACGTCGCCAACGGCGGTCCCGCGCCCGAAGCGGTAACAGAAGCGATCTACGCCCGCACGCTGACGATCGGCCGCTGGCTGGCCGAGGACACGCCCGATATCGACCTCGACCGCCTTGGCACCACCACGGTCGCCGCCATGGCCGTCGAGGTAATCGACCCGGTGGCCGACTATGCCGCGCTGATGGAAAGCCTGTTCGATTTCGCCGCGATCCGAGAGGCCGTGGCGCAGGGCTTCACAATGGCCTTCGACGCGATGAGCGCGGTGACCGGGCCCTATGCGGTCGAGATCCTTGAACGGCGGCTGGGCTTCCCGGCGGGCACGGTGCGGGGCGCCGTCCCGCTGGAGGATTTCGGCGGCCACCACCCCGATCCCAACCTCGTCCACGCCCGCGCGCTCTACGATCTGATGATGGGCCCCGACGCCCCCGATTTCGGCGCGGCCTCCGATGGTGATGGCGACCGCAACCTGATCATCGGCCGCCACCGCTTCATCACCCCATCGGATTCGCTGGCGATGCTTGCCGCCAACGCCCATCTCGCGCCGGGCTATGCCAAGGGGCTCAAGGGCGTCGCCCGGTCCATGCCGACCAGCGCGGCGGTAGACCGCGTGGCGCAGGCGCTTGGCCTGCCGTGCTTCGAGACGCCCACGGGATGGAAGTTCTTCGGCTCCCTGCTCGACGCCGGCAAGGCCACGATCTGCGGCGAGGAAAGCGCCGGAACCGGTTCGGACCACGTGCGCGAGAAAGACGGGCTCTGGGCCGTGCTGCTGTGGCTCAATATCCTCGCGGTCGAGGGCATCGGCGTGGATGAACTGGCCCGCCGGCACTGGGCCCGGTTCGGGCGCAATTACTATGCGCGGCATGATTACGAAGCGGTTGAGAGTCACCGCGCCGACGCGCTGATCGCCGAATTGACCGCGGCCCTGCCCGGCCTGCCCGGCCGCAACTTCGGCCCGCTGACCGTCAGCGCGGCGGACAGCTTTGCCTACACCGATCCGGTGGACGGCTCGACCAGCGCCAATCAGGGCCTGCGCGTGCTGTTCACCGGCGGTTCGCGCGTGGTGTTCCGCCTCTCCGGCACGGGTACGGAGGGCGCAACGCTGCGGGTCTATCTTGAGGCCTACGAGCCTGCCGGCGGAGACCTCGGGCGCGACACCGCCGAGGCCCTCGCCGATCTCGTCGCCGCCGCCGAAGCGATTGCCGGAATCGCCCGCCACACCGGGCGCGACCGGCCCGACGTGGTGACGTGACCCACCGCTACGGGGCCCATGTGAGCGAGGGACGGACGCACTTCGCCGTTCGCTCGCCCGGAGCTTCGGCCCTGTGGCTATGCCTGTTCGATGGGGAAGCGGAATCCCGGCTGGCCATGCACCGCGACGGCGGCGACTGGCTAACCGATTTGCCGGGGGACCTCACCGGCCAATGCTATGGCTACCGCGCGGACGGGAAATGGGCGCCCGAACGTGGGCTGTGGTTCGATCCCGCGAAGCTGCTGGTCGATCCCTTCGCGCTGGAACTGGACCGCCGGTTCATCCAGCACCCCGATCTCGCTCGCCACGGCGTCGATACGGCCTCCCTGGTCCCGCGCGCGGTCATCTCCCGCCCCCTGCCGACCGTGCCCCATCGCCCACCCCGTTTCGCCCGGGGCGAGCTGATCTACGAAATCAACGTACGCGGCTTCACCATGCAGCACCCTGAAGTGCCGCCGCCCCTGCGCGGTACGGTTGGCGCCCTCGCCCACCCGGCCATCATTGCCCACCTGCACAAGCTCGGCGTGCGCGCGGTAGAGCTCATGCCGGTGGTCGCCTGGATCGACGAGCGCCACCTGCCTCCGCTCGGACTTGCCAATGCCTGGGGCTACAATCCCGTCGTGCCGATGGCACTCGATCCGGGTCTGTGCCCCGGCGGCGTCGCCGAACTGCGCGAAACGGTCGCCGCACTCCATGACGCCGGCATCGGCGTGATCCTCGACCTGGTGTTCAACCACACGGGCGAGAGCGACGTCCACGGCGGCATCCTGTCCCTGCGCGGGCTCGACAATGGCGCCTATACCCACGCCCCGGACGGCACCCTGATCAACGACACCGGCTGCGGCAACACGCTCGATTTCGGCAATCCCGCCGTGCGCGCGCTGGTGCTGGCCAGCCTGCGCCACTTCGTCGCGCATTGCGGCGTCGACGGGTTCCGCTTCGACCTTGCCACTGTCATGGCCCGTTCACCCGGCTTCTCGCCCGAGGCGCCGATCTTCGCCGAACTGGCGGCCGATCCGCTGCTGGCCGACCGGGTCTTGATCGCCGAACCATGGGACATCGGGCCGGGCGGCTACCAGCTGGGCCGATTCCCGGCGAACTGGCTCGAATGGAACGACCGCTTCCGCGACGACGTTCGTCGCTTCTGGCGCGGCGATGCGCCGGTGGGCCCGCTCGCCACCCGCCTTGCCGGCTCGTCCGATCTGTTCGGGGCGGACTGCCGCTGCGTCAACTTCCTCGCCGCGCATGACGGCTTCACCCTGGCCGACACCGTCGCCTACGTCCATCGCCACAACGAAGCCAACGGCGAGGACAACCGCGACGGCCACGGCGAGAACTTCTCATGGAACGGCGGCTGGGAGGGCCCGACCGGTGACCCCGAGATCCTCGCTCGCCGCAGCGCCGACCAGCGCGCCCTGCTCGAAACCCTCTTCGCCTCGACCGGTACGATCATGCTCACCGCCGGCGACGAGTTCGGCCGCAGCCAGCAAGGCAACAACAACGCCTATTGCCAGGACAATCGCATCGGCTGGCTCGACTGGGAGCGGCGCGACACGGAGCTCGAAGACTTCGTCGCCGACCTCGCCCGCGCCAGGGCCAGCCACCCGATTGTGACCAACCGCTTTCCCGAGCCCGGCACCTGGCGCCGGCCCGACGGGGCCGTCATGGCCGCCGCTGACTGGGAAGACCCGCAGACCGACGGCTTTACCTACCTGCCGGAGGGGCCGGCCGACAGCCCCGCCCTCACGGTCTCCAGAAGTGGCAAGTCCGTCCGCTGGGGATAGACCTGCGCTGCCGCACCACGCCGCTACTCACCCTCCCGGCCGCTGGGGCAAGGCGCCCTTCCTGTTCAGCCCTTGGGCAAACGCATCAGGCTGGCGATGTTGTTGCGCTGGATCGCGGTTGAGCCGCCGAAGATCGGCAGCACCATGGCATCGCGCACGTAGCGCTCCATGTCGAACTCATCCGAATAGCCATAGGCGCCCATCACCTGCTGGCACTTGATGACGATGTCGCGGATGGTTTCCGACAGGTAGAGCTTGGTCATCGAGGTCTGCACCGCGCTGGGCTCACCCCGGTTCACCAGATCGGCGGCCTCGCGCAGCATCAGGCGGCAGGTCTGAAGGCGCGTCTGCACATCCGCCAGGGTATGGCGCACGGCCTGGTGGCCGCAGATCTTGATGCCGAACTGGCTGCGCTCCTGCGAATAGGCCCAGGCCGCCTCGACCGCCGCCTCGCCAAGCCCCAGGGCCATCGTGCTCGGGCTGAGCTTTTCCACCTCGAGCGTGGGCCCGGCCAGCTGCGACCAGCCCTTGTTCCAGAATTCCGGCCCGCCCAGGATGTTCTCGACCGGAACCTCCACGTCCTCGAACACCACGTCGTTCGTGGGGATGCCGCGAATGCCCATCGTGCCCGTCGACGTCATCGATACCCCAGGCGCATCGGTGGGGATGAGCACGAACGACAGGTTCTTGTACCGGTCCTCCACCGGCCCGCTGCGAACCAGGGCATAGACGTAATCGCTGATTTCGGCACCGGTGCACCAGCGCTTGGCGCCATTGATGATGACCTTGTCGCCGCGCAGTTCGGCCCGGGTTTCGACCGAGGGCAGGTCGGCGCCGACATTGGGTTCGGACAGGCCCAGCGCGAACAGCAGCTCGCCCCGGGCGACGCGGGGCAGGAGTTCGCGCTTCTGCGCTTCGGAGCCCTGCTCGCTGATGTTGAGCCCGGCGTAATTCGTGCAATGGATAACCAGTGAGCACATCGCCATCGAGCGCTTGGCCACTTCCTGGATGACGACCAGCAAGGCCGGCACGTCGCGGCCTACCCCGCCGTATTCCTCGTCCACCGCCAGGGCGGTCACGCCGAATTCGCCGAAGCGGCGGATCAGTTCGGGCGGAACGTGATCGGCCTTGTCCCACTCGCGCACCTTCTTGGGCGGGGCGATCTCGTCCAGCAGGGCGCGCAGGCTGTCGCGCAGCATCTCCAGCTCTTCGGTGTTCATCCCCATGGCCGCCTCACTCCCTCGAACATCTCTTTCGTTCGGCAGGTGCCAGACTTGTGCGGCATGTCAAAAAGGATCAGCCCATGCACGGGGCGAAAGCACAACTGTGCTGTGCTTCCGCCAATTCCATGCACCTGCCGGGCAGGAGAATTAGGCCGCTGCTTTGACCCTCGCGCGGAACTTGTGCAGCAGGGGTTCGGTATAGCCGTTGGGCTGGGCAACGCCTTCGAACACCAGCGCCCGCGCTGCCTGGAAGGCCAGGCTCCCGGCCGGATCGCTTGCCATCGGTTGGTACAGCGGATCCCCGGCATTCTGCGCATCGACCTTACCGGCCATGCGCAACAGGGCTGCATCGACCTGCTCGGCGCTCACAACCCCATGCAGCAGCCAGTTGGCAAGGTGCTGGCTGGAAATCCGCAGCGTCGCGCGGTCCTCCATCAGGCCCACGTCGTTGATGTCGGGCACCTTCGAGCAGCCGACCCCCTGATCGATCCATCGCACCACATAGCCAAGGATGCCCTGCGCGTTGTTGTCGATCTCCTCGCGGATCTCCTCGGCCGACCAGTTGCGCCCTCCGGCAACCGGGATCGACAGCAGAGCGTCGAGCGAAGCCACTGGCTCGCTGCGGCGTTCGGCCTGGCGGGCAAAGACATCGACGCGGTGATAATGCGTCGCGTGCAGCGTCGCCGCGGTAGGCGACGGCACCCAGGCGGTGTTGGCGCCCGTGCGCGGGTGGCCGATCTTCTGCTCGAGCATGTCGGCCATGCGGTCGGGCATGGCCCACATGCCCTTGCCGATCTGCGCCTTGCCCGAAAGTCCGCAGGCCAGACCGATCTGGACGTTGCGGTCTTCGTAGGCGGTGATCCAGGCGGTCGTCTTCATGTCGCCCTTGCGCAGCATGGGCCCGGCCTGCATCGAGGTGTGCATCTCGTCGCCCGTGCGGTCGAGGAAGCCGGTGTTGATGAACATGAGGCGGTTGCGCACGGCGTGGATGCAGGCGGCCAGGTTGGCGCTGGTCCGGCGCTCCTCGTCCATCACCCCGATCTTGAGCGTGTTGCGGTCAAGGCCGACCATGTCCTCGATCGCGTCGAACAGGTCGTTGGCGAAGGCCGCTTCCTCGGGCCCGTGCATCTTCGGCTTGACGATGTAGACCGAACCCGTGCGGCTGTTGGCGCGCGCGCCGCGAAGATCGTGCAGCGCGATCGTGGTCGAGACGATGCCGTCAAGAATGCCCTCGGGCGCCTCGCTGCCATCGGCCAGCAACACCGCCGGCGTGGTCATCAGATGGCCGACATTGCGCACCAGCAGCAGCGAGCGCCCCGGCAGGGTGAATGCCGTGCCGTCAGGCGCGGTATAGGCGCGGTCAGGATTCAGGCGGCGGGTAATCATGGCCCCGCCCTTCTCGAAGGTGTCCTCGAGGTTGCCCTGCATCAGGCCCAGCCAGTTGCCATAGGCCAGCACCTTGTCCTCGGCATCGACCGCGGCGACCGAATCCTCGAAGTCGCAAATCGTCGTCAACGCCGATTCCATCACCACGTCGGCGATGCCGGCGGGATCGTCCCGGCCGATCGGATGGGCGCGGTCGATCACCACCTCGATGTGAAGGCCGTTGTGCGCGAGCAAGAGGTTATCGCCGGCCCGGCCGATCAGCTGCGCCGGATCGGCCAGGGCAAGGTCGCCGCCGGTCCACTCGGCCCAGGTGCCCGCCGCGAGCGGGGCTGCCGTGTCGAGGAAGGCCTTCGCCCAGGCGATGACCTGCGCGCCGCGCGCCGGGTCATAGCCCTTGCCGGCGGCCGCGCCGGGGATCGCATCCGTACCATAGAGCGCGTCGTAGAGGCTCCCCCACCGCGCATTGGCGGCATTGAGCAGGAACCGGGCATTGAGCACCGGCACTACCAGCTGCGGCCCGGCGGTTTCGGCGAGCTCGCGGTCCACATTGACCGGGTTGACCGTGAACGGCGCCGGTTCAGGAACCAGATAGCCCAGCTCGGTCAGGAAGGTGCGGTAGGCTTGCGGATCATGCGGCTGGCCGGCGCGGGCAAGGTGCCAGTCGTCGATCGCCGCCTGCAGCGCGTCGCGCTTGGCCAGCAGCGCGCGGTTGCGCGGGACGAACCGCGCGAAGATGTCGGCAGCGCCGGCCCAGAATGCGTCCGCCGCGATGCCCGTGCCCGGCAGCACACGGTCCTCAACGAACCCGGCCAACTCGGTCGCCACCCGCAAACCCGACTTCTCGACATAACCGCTCATGTGTGCCTCGCTTTCTGCCGCTTCCCCTAGCCGAGCCCGCATCCATGCAGTAGATGGCTATAATTCAACACAGCTTCTCCCTCAGGGAAACAATGTTCGATCCGGACTACGATCTGTTCCTCGATATCGTCGCCGCCGGCAGCATTTCCGGGGCGGCGCGCAGCCGCGCCATCTCGGTGGCCAGCCTGTCGAAGCGGCTGGCCCGGCTCGAGCAGCGCCTCGGGGTCCGGCTGGCCCACCGCACCACCCGCCGCCTCGCCCTGACCCAGGCGGGCAAGGACCTGGTCGACACGCTCCTGCCGATGCGGGCCGAGCTTGGCGCGGCCGAGGAGCGGCTGGCGGGCCGCAAGACCGCCGCCGGCGGCCCCCTGCGCCTGACAGCGCCCACCTCCTTCGGGCGAATGCACGTGCTGCCCTGCCTCCCCGGCTTCCTCGCCGCCCACCCCGAGGTGGAGCTGTCCATCGACCTCTCCGACCAGTTCGTCGACCTGCTGGACGGCGGCTATGACCTTGCGATCCGCATCAGCGCCCGGATCGGCGCCGGCCTCACGGCGCATCGGCTGGCCACCAGCGGCCGCGTCCTCTGCGCGGCGCCCGGCTACCTCGCCCGGTTCGGCACGCCGGCCACCTTGCGCGACCTTGCCGGCCACCATCTGCTTGCCGCCGATGGACAGCTGCCCTGGCCGCTCGAAGGGCCCGAGGGCGCTATTCTCCACGCCGGCGCCAGCCACGTCCGCACCAATTCCAGCGAGGTCGTTCGCGAATTGGCGATCGGCGGCTGCGGCATCGCCCTGCGCTCCCTGTGGGATGTCGCCGACGAGCTGGAGACCGGCGCGCTGGTCCGGGTTCTCCCGCAATACGCGGGATCGCAGGCGGTTGGCATCTTCGCCGTTCACGCCCCGGTTCCGGCCATTCCGGCGCGGCTGGCGTCATTGATCGCCTATCTCTCCGCGCACCTGGCCATACCGGCACCGCCGGCAACGCCTGAAGGATGACCCCGGCCCGCCGGCCGGGCTTCATTGCGGCTACTTGCGGCGCATCGCCGCATCCACGCCCTCGCCTTCGTGCCAGACAAATTTCTGCGCAACTTCCTCGCCGGGGGTCAGCACCACGACCGGAATTTCGCGCGACGTGCGCGCCTGATATTCGAGGTAAGGCGGATAATAACCGGCCATGAACCGCCACAGCTTTGCCCGCTCATCTCCCTCGGCCACCCGCGCCGTGCAGCGATAGCGCTTGTCGCGCACCTGGACCACGACCTCGGGATTGGCGACGAGGTTGAGATACCAGGCCGGGCTCAAGTCAGACCCACCTTTGGAGGCGACGACGATGAAGTCGTCGCCCCAGGTGTTGAAAATCAGCGGGGCAAGGACGTCCCTGCCGCTCTTGCGGCCGACGGTCTTCAGCACCAGCGTCTTGGTCTTGGGATCACCGCCCTGGGGGCTCATGTCGCGACGATAGGCTTCGTCGCCGCCATCGGTCTCGATGTAGAGCTTGAGGTGCTCCTGGATGTTTTCCGTCGCGGCTTTCAGGAACTTGGCCAAGTTGTCGTTCACCATGCGTCTCCCCGTTGGAATGGCGGCCACTTGCGGACTAATACGGCAGCGTGCGGAACCGCCAATCGAGCTGGAAAGCAACCTCCCTGACCAGCCGACCATCCGCAGGTCATCCACCCGGCGCCCCATAAGGCTCAGGCGGCGGGAACCTCCCCGTCCAGATAGCGGTCAATTTCGTGGTGAAGGTTGAGGATCAGGCTTTCCTGCCGGGCCGACAGCACGGCCGAGCGGAAGGCAAGCGAATGCATGCCGCGCTGCTGGCGCACGATGCTGGAGAAGTCCTGGCTGGGGATCAGGAACCAGGTCTTCGCCTGGTCCAGCCGCCCCTCGGCATGGATGGTCTGCCACGGCGGCGGCGCCATCCCCTCGGGATAGGTGCGGATCGCGTACATGTCGAAGATGCACCAGTCGGGATCGTTATCCGGGCTGGGCCGCGCGCGATACATCACCGCATTGCCATAGGTCGGCAGGAACACGACATGCGGGAAGATATGCATGTCGCCCACTTTCGAGAGGTTCTCGAACGTGCCGATCGCCCGCCCCTGCGCCGCATAGTGCTCGCGGATCACCGTCTGGAAATAGGCGCCCACGGTCGTTCCCTCGGGAATGTCGCGGTTGCGCAGGGTGCGGACGATCTCGAGCTCCTCAATGTGAGCCTGCGCGTCCTGCCCGGTGTGCAGCGTCTGCAGCCCCCGCAGCAGCGCCTCGACCTGCTGCCCCTTGTCGAGCTTCGCCAGCTGCTCGCGCGAGATGCGCCCCACGCTGTTCGCGCCCGAGGAATGGAACAGGCCGTGGCCATTGGCCATCGGCTCGTAGGTGTATAGCGCAGTGAAGTCGGCCGCGCTGCCGGGCGTAAGCTGGGGGTGGGTTTGCGGGACGTGGTAGGCCTCGATGAAGGCCTCCAGGGCCACCTTCCAGTTGGCGTTGACCCGGGCCTGGTAGTGGTAATGAAACTTCATCTCGCCCAGCAGCACGCCGTCGACGAGCTCGCGGATCGGCGCCACGAACTCATCGAACGGCACCGGATCGGGCGCCATGCTGATGTAGACGAACCCGGCCCAGACCTCGCAGTGGACCTCGGTCAGATCCGCGTCCGCATTCGTCATGCAGCCGCCCCTGAACTCCTGCAGGTCGGCCACGAAGGTATTCTCGCCGGACAGGTTCCACTTCCAGCCATGGAATGGGCAGACGATCTGCTTGAGCTGGAACCGCCCCGTGTCCACCGCCAGCGCCGTCGCGCGATGGGGGCAGACATTGTGGAATGCCTTGACCGTCACCTCGTCGACGCGGACGACCACGACGGACTGGTCGAGGATATCGTAGACCACGTAGCTGCCGACCTCGGGCAACTGGTCGATCCGGCAGGCCATCTGCCACGCCTTGCCCCACAGCTGCTCGGCCTCCAGCGCGGCGAATTCCTTCGAGCAGTAGCGGGCGGCCGGCAGTTCGCCCTTGCCGGCCCGCCACTCGTCGCGCAAGCCACTTGCCGGTGTTCCGGCGCGATCCTTAACCTGACCAAGCATTTCGCACCTCTACTTCGGGGCCCTTACGCCCGGCTTCGCCACGCGGGCCCCGGCGGAAGGTCGCCACTGGCAGGCCAGCCGCATCGTGCCGCCCTGTCGGGGCCGCGTTGCCAGCCTTGCGAGCATCTGCCCTTCGGCAAGCGACGGCTCGGCCAGCGGCGCCCCGCTCTCGATCACTTCCACCGCGCAGACGCCGCACTGCGCGTCGCCCCCGCACAGGCTCGGCCAGCGGACTCCCGCCGCGGCTGCCGCGGCCATCAGGCTAGTGCCGGCCGGAACGGCCACGTCGAACCCCATCGGGTCGACCCGGACGATCGCAACACCGGCACCAGCTCCGTCGTGCTCAGTCAGCAACATACTTCCCGAGCGTCTCATGATAGTGGCGCAGCCGGCTTTCCTGGTAGCGCGCGACATTGGCCTGGCCCGTGGCGCTGGCTATCATCCCGTCCTGCATGAACTCGAGATTGTCGCAGTCCTGCTGCAGGATCGGACCGACATAGCCGAGCTCGGGAATGTCGCGCATCGGTTCCCCCACTTCCAGCTCGTAGACCGGGCCGGGTGCCGGGCGCTCGCCCTGGTACTGGAGGTACAGCGAAGTCTCCCACAGGCACTCGTCCGGGTTCTTGCCGGGGCGGAAGCGATAGACCAGCGGATTGGCGGTCGACGGCCAGATGATGAAATTCGGGAATATCATGTACTCGGTGCCGTCGAGCAGCTCGGAATTGGGCATCTGGCTGACGTCGACGCCCATTCGGTCGCGGTATACGTCCACCGCGATCCGCCGCAGCGCCTCGCGCGCGCCCTCGCCTTCCTGGAGATCGCCCTCGGGCGTGCCAAACATCTCGGGCAGGTAGACCGAGGTGTAGCTGTCGAGCACTTCCTGCTGGGAGGGTTCGGGATCCAGATTGGCCGACGCCCAGCCGACGATCGAGTGGAATCGGCTGAAGTGCGGCTGGTCGGGCCAGGTATCGTACTGCGTGGCGCTGTCCGGCGTCAGATAGGCAGCCTCGGGGTGCGAGGCATAGACGTGAAGCGTCTCGATGAAGGCGTCGAGCGCGGCCTTCCAGTTGCAGTTGAGCTTGCGCGCGACCGTGACCGAGCGGTAGCGGTCGGACCAGTCCCAGGCTTTCCAGTGATCGACCATGTCGCCCAGGTATTCATCCAGGCTCGGCGCGGCCGGATCGAAGTTGACGAACCAGAACCCGTTCCACTGTTCCACCCGCACCTCCGGCAGGCTGAACTTGTCCTTCTCGATCTGCGGGTAGTCCCACTGCGAGGGGATCCACTTGAGATCGCCTTCCAGCCCCCAGGTGAAGGCGTGGTAGGGGCAGCGCAGCTGGCTCTGGTGTGTCTTCTCGCTGCACAGCTCACGGCCGCGATGGAGGCACGAATTGACGAAGGCTTTCACCGAGCCGTCGCGCTGGCGCACCACCAGCACGGACCGGCCAACGTTGCGATAGACATAAATGTCGCCCGGATTTGGGATATCGCCGTCCCACACCGCGAACTGCCAGGTGCGGCTCCACATCCGCTCGACCTCGAGCTTGTGGAACTCGGGGCTGGTATAGCGCGTCAGGTCGATCGGCTTGACCTCCGGCACCCAATTCGACCGGTCTTCGATCAGCGTGGCGGGAGGCGGCACCACGTCCTTGGGCAGCACGTCCCAGGGGCGCACCTGCGGCGCCGCCGGCTGCTCGGGCGGAAGCGCCGGATGGGGAAGTTCGGCGGCAGGGACTTCTGCGGCATCGGACACGGGCTTACTCCTGGTTTGGCAGAGGGCGCGGAAGGGCTGACCGCGAATGCTGCAGCATCGGCTTGTCAAGCGCGCGCGCCATCCTGTCATCCTTCCATCGGGCGCGCAGCGGCAAGATCCTGCCGCTGGTCAACCGTCCTGCAATAGTAGTGGCAAGCAAGCCAACCCACCAGCCCTGCTCAGAAGCACCACACAGATGATGGAGTGCGTATCGCGGGATCCCGTGCCGCCGGAACGACGCGATGACAGGGCAATGCGAGCCCGCGCGGAGACGGTTGGACGACCGGTCGCCTCCGCCCGGGCTTGGACCGCGCGGCGTGGCTGTCAGGCCGTGCAGCCCGACAAAGTTCCCTTGCTCACCTAACAGTTGGTAGTTAGATTACGGCCGACATATGATGAACTCTTCATGGGAGTCTGCCTCGTCAGCGCCATGTCCCGAATTCGGAAAAGCAGGACCTTGCAGCAGATGCGCATCCCCAGGCACACCGGACCAGTCAGCCCCGCCATGGTGGTCCAGCCTTGAGCAATTCCGAAGCCGCCCGGCCATCTCCGCGCAAGGGTGAAATCTCCGGCGCGAAGCTGCTCGAAATCGCCGCCGACCTGTTTCGTCGGCAGGGCTACGTCTCGACCACGATGCGCGACATTGCCGATGTGGCCGGCATGAAGGCAGGCAGTCTCTATTACCATTTCTCGGCCAAGGACGAGATTCTCGGTCAGGTCCTGTCCCGCAGCATCGAGGCCGCGATTGACGGCTTTCGCGCGGCCATGGCGGCCGTCCCTGCCGATGCCGACTTCCGCAGCCGGTTTCGCGCCGCGGTCACCGCGCACCTGCGTACCGTCCACGAGTTCGGCAACTACACCCACGCCAGCCGAAACCTGCTCACCCACGTGCCGGCGGCGGCGCGGGAGAACCACCGCGCCAGGCGCGCCGAATATGACAACATGTGGGGCGAACTGATGCGCCAGGGTGAAGCAGCCGGCGAAGTTGCCTCGCCGCTGCCTTCCGGCGTCGTGCGCCAGTTCCTGTTGGGCGCGCTCAACTGGACCACCGAGTGGGCCGACCCAGGCCGCAAGAACTTCGATGAGCTGGGCGCGATCGCGAGCCAGCTGTTTCTCAATGCCCTCGCCCTGCCCATCACTCCGCCTGGGCCCAAGGATCCGACATGACCACCACGGCCGACGCCCTGCTGCGCCTCGCTATCCCGGACTCCCGCCAGGACTACACCGTGCGCGACACCATGCTCTATGCCCTGGGCGTGGGCGCGGGTTCCGATCCGGTTTCGCCCGCGCACCTCATGTTCGTCTATGAAGAGGGGCTCAAGGCCCTGCCGTCATTCCCGGTCGTGATGGCGCATCCCGGGTTCTGGCAGCGCGATCTCGACACCGGGCTCGATTACCGGCGCGTGGTGCATGGTGAGCAGCGCACGACCATCTTCCGCCCCCTGCCCACGGCCGGCGTGGTCCATGGCCGATCCTCTGTCGTCGGCGTGGCCGACAAGGGCGAGGGCCGTGGCGCACTCGCCGAATACCAGCGCGAACTGCGCGACGCGGCGGGCGATCTGCTGGCCATATCTTCCCAGACGCTGTTCTACCGCGGCGACGGCGGGATCGGCTCGGCCGGAACAATGCCCGCACCCTTGCGTGATACGCCCGAACGCGCCCCCGATCTCGTGGCCGAGCAGCAGACCCTGCCGCAACAGGCCCTGCTCTATCGCCTCAGCGGCGACTACAATCCCCTGCACGCCGATCCCGCCGCCGCGCGGCAAGGAGGGTTCGACCGCCCGATCCTGCAGGGCCTCGCCACTTACGGCGCGGCCTGCTTCATGCTGATCACCGCGCTGGGCTCCGCCCCGGAGGCCGTGCGGCGGCTTGACTGCCGGTTCAAGTCGCCCGCCTACCCGGGTGACCGCTTCGAACTGCGCATCTGGCGCGAACCGGGCGGCGCCAGTTTCGAACTGCGCGAGCCGCAGCGCGGCGTGGTACTGCTTGGCAACGGCTTCATGGAACTGTCCGAATGACCCTCGATCCCGCCGATATGACGATCCCCCGCCCCGACCGCGAATTCACCGAATTCCTGCGGCAGGGCCGGTTCATGATCCAGCGCAGCCGGTCCAGCGGCCGCCACGTCTTCTACCCGCGCGTGGCCGAACCGGGTACCGGCGCGCGCGATCTCGAATGGGTCGAGGCATCCGGGCTCGGCACGGTCTATGCCACCACCACGATCTACCCGCGCGCGCCGGAGGCCCCGTATAACGTAGTCCTGGTCGATCTCGATGAAGGCCCGCGAATGATGAGCCGGGTAGTCTCCGCCGCGCCGGACGCACCGATCGGCCTCAGGGTGCGCGCCCGGATCGACCAGAGCGGCGACACACCGCTGGTGCTGTTCGAACCCGTGGCCGGCGAGCAGGGGGATCTCGGCTGATGGCCGGGCCGCTGACGGGCATCCGCGTCCTCGACATGACGCGCGTCATCGCCGGCCCGCTGGCCGGGCAGACGCTCGGCGATCTTGGGGCGGATGTGATCAAGGTCGAACGCAAGGGCGAGGGTGACGAAAGCCGGCGCGTCGGCCCCCCGTGGATGCCTGAGCACGAAGGCATCGAAACGCCGGATTCCACCTATTACCAGGCGGTCAACCGCAACAAGCGCTCCATCGCGGTGGACTTCGCCACCGAGGCCGGGGCAGACCTCGTCCGTCGCCTCGCCGATCGGTGCGACGTGCTGCTGGAGAATTACCGCCCCGGCACGCTGGACCGCTATGGCCTGGGCGCAGACCAGCTGCGCCAGCGCAACCCCGGCCTGATCTACTGTTCGCTCACGGGCTTCGGCCAAACGGGGCCCTATTCTTCACGCTCGGGCTACGACTACCTGGTGCAGGGCATGGGCGGTCTGATGAGCGTGACCGGCCTTGCCGATGGCGAGCCCGGCGCCGGACCCATCCGGGTGGGCATCCCCGTCGTCGATATCTTCGGGGGCATGAACGCCACGATCGGCATCCTCGCCGCGCTGCGCCATCGCGATGCCACGGGCGAAGGCCAGAACATCGACATCGCGCTTTACGATTCCCAGCTCGCCGCCATGCTCAACGCCGCCTCCAGCTGGCTCAACGCAGGCGTCCACCTCGGCCGGACCGGCAATGACCACCCCAGCGCCGTGCCCTATGGCATCTACGAGGCCAGCGACGGCTACGTGATCATCGCCACCTTCAACGACCGTGAATTCGTGCGCCTCGCCGAAGTTCTCGGCCGCCCCGATTGGAAGGACGATCCGCGCTACAAGAGCATGGGCGCCCGGGTCGCCAACCGCGCGGCGATCAAGGCCGAAGTGGCCGCGATCGTGATCCGGCAACCCCGCGCCCACTGGGTGAAACTGCTTAACGAAGCGAAGATCTCCACCGGGCCGATCAACGAGATGTCCGACGTGGCGGCAGATCCGCAAACGCTGGCGCGTGACATGGTGGTCACCATGGAGCACCCGGTCATCGGCTCGATCCGCGCCATGGGCAGCCCGCTGAAGCTCTCCGCCAGCCCGCCCGAATATCGCATGGCCCCGCCCCTGCTGGGCGAGAATACCAACGATATCCTGCGCTCCGTCCTGGGCGCCGACGAGGCGGAGATCGCGGCTCTGGCCGAAGCCGGGGCAATCTGACCGCCGCCTGGGCGGCGTGGACAAATTCAACTCTGCCTAGGCTTCCGCGCACTCCACCGCCACAGCCGTCGCCTCGCCCCCGCCGATGCAGATCGAGGCGAGACCGCGGCGCAGGCCGCGAGCCCGCAACGCCGCTACCAGCGTGACGAGAATGCGCGCCCCGCTCGCCCCGATCGGATGGCCGAGCGCACAGGCGCCGCCGTTGACGTTGAGCCGGTCCTCGGGGATCGGCAGGTCACGGGCCGCGATCATGGCCACGGCGGCAAAGGCCTCGTTGACCTCGAACAGGTCGACTTCGTCCACGCTCCAGCCCGCCGCCGCCAGCGCCATGCGGGCGGAGGGGACCGGTGCGGTCGAGAACCAGCCCGGTTCATGGGCATGGGTGCCATGGCCGACCACCGTCGCCACCACCGGCAGCCCCAGCTCGCGCGCCACGCTGGCGCGGGTCAGCACCAGCGCCGCCGCGCCGTCGGAGATCGACGAGGCATTGGCCGCGGTAATCGTCCCGCCCTGGCGGAAAACCGGCTTGAGCGAGGGAATCCGCTCTGGCCGGGCGGTCAGCGGTTGCTCGTCGGTGGCGACGGTGGTCTCGCCCCCGCGCCCGGGGACGGTGACCGGCACGATCTCATCGGCAAAGGCCCCAAGCTCGATCGCCGCGCGCGCGCGTTCGAGCGACTGAACGGCGTAGCGATCCTGCTCCTCGCGGGTGAAGCCGTAATGCGCCACCGCGTCCTCGGCGAACTCGCCCATCACCTTGCCCGGGCTGTAGGCATCTTCCAGCCCGTCGAGCATCATCGAATCCATGACCCGGTCATGCCCGATGCGCGCCCCGCCGCGATGCTTGGCCAGCACGTAGGGCGCATTGGTCATGCTCTCCATGCCGCCGGCAACGATCACCCGGGAACTGCCGGCGATCAGTGCATCGTGGGCCATGATGACGGCCTGCATGCCCGACCCGCACATCTTGTTGATCGTCGTCGCCCGGGTGCCGTATCCCAACCCCGCCCCCAGCGCGGCTTGCCGGGCCGGCGCCTGGCCCAGCCCGGCCGGCAGCGCGCAGCCCATGATGATCTGGTCAACCTGGTCCGGCCCGACGCCCGCCCGCGATGCCGCAGCCCGCACCGCCGCCGCGCCAAGATCCGGCGCGCGCAGCGACGAGAACGCCCCCTGGAAGCCGGCCATCGGGGTTCGCGCATAGCCGCAGATCACCACCGGATCGTTCATGTCCACACTCCTTCAGCCATTGTTTCGTCAGCCGTGCTTGCGATCCCGGTCGCGCCAGGCGGCGATCGCCTCGCGCCCGTCGCGCGTGGGCTGAATGCTGCCCGGCGTGCGCGACAAGCGCGGGGCGGGCACGGGCTGGACCAGGCCGTCATGCTCCACATGGGTCCCACGGGCCACCATGTGGGGATGCTCGGCCACCTGCGCCAGCGGCACGACGGGGGCGAAGCAGACGTCGGTGCCTTCCAGCAGGTCCTGCCATTCCGCTGCCGTGCGGGTGAGAAACAGCGCAGCAAGCCTGGCGGAACGGTCGGGCCAGGTCGATCGGTCATCCTGCCTTTGGGCCATGTCGGCCGGCGCACCGATCCGCTCGAGCAGCTCGGCATAGAAGCGGGGTTCTATCGCCCCCACGGTAATCTCACGCCCATCGGCGCACAGGTAGCTGCGGTAATAGGGCGCGGCACCGCCAAGCTGGTTGCCGGCGCGGTCCAGCGAGAATCCGTGGGGCGAGAGGCCCGAGAACATCGTCATCATCGACGAGACGCCGTCGACGATCGCCGCGTCGATCACCTGCCCCAGCCCCGATCGTTCGCGCTCCCACAGCGCCGCCATGATCCCGAAGGCCAGGAACATCGATCCGCCGCCGAAATCGCCCACAAGGTTCAGCGGCACGGGTGCCGGCTCGCCCGGCCGGCCCATGGGCGCCAGAGCGCCGGCCAGCGCGATGTAATTGATGTCGTGCCCGGCGACCCGGGCCAGCGGACCCTCCTGCCCCCAGCCGGTCATTCGTCCATAGACCAGCCGCGGATTGCGCGCGAGCATGACCTCCGGCCCAAGCCCCAGGCGCTCCATCACCCCGGGCCGCATGCCCTCGATCACCACGTCGGCAAGATCGCAGGTCTCCAGCGCGAATTCACGGCCCTCGTCGGAACGGATATTGACCCCGACCGGGGCGCGGCCGCGATCCATGATCGGATTGGGCCAGCCATTGCCGCCCTCTCGGCCGATCCGCACCACATCGGCGCCCAGATCGGCCAGCAGCATGGCGCAGTGCGGGCCGGGGCCGATCGATTCGAATTCGACCACGCGCAGCCCGACCAGCGGGCCTGCCGCCCTGCCCGGCCCCGCCTGCGGCCGCGCGGGCATTACTTCGGCGCCATCCGGATGGCCCCGTCGAGCCGGATTGTCTCGCCGTTCAGCATCGGATTGGCGATGATGCTCTCCACCATCTGGGCATATTCCTCGGGGCGGCCAAGCCGGCGGGGATGGGGCACCTGGGTGGCCAGCGAATCCTGCGCGGCCTGGGGCAGGCTGGCGAGTAGCGGCGTTCTGAACAGGCCCGGAGCAATGGTCATGACCCGCACCTTGTGCTGCGCCAGCTCGCGCGCGATCGGCAGGGTCATGCCGACCACGCCGCCCTTTGAGGCCGAATAGGCCGCCTGCCCGATCTGGCCGTCGAAGGCCGCCGCACTGGCAGTGTTGACGATCACGCCGCGCTCCTCGCCCAGATCCTCCGCCTGGGCCAGCCGGGCGGCGACCTTGGACAGGACATTGAAGGTGCCGATGAGGTTCACCTCGATGGCCTTGCGGAAGGCCGCCATGGGATGCGGGGTGAAATCTCGGCTCACCGTCTTGATCGCCGGGCCGATACCGGCGCAGTTCACCAGCACGCGAGCAACGCCATTGCGCTCCTCGGCCGCGGCAACGGCTGCGGCGACGGCCTCGTCATCAGACACGTCGACCTTGCTGAAAGTCGCCCCGATCTGCGCCGCGTGGGCAGCGCCGGCTTCCTCGTTCATGTCGAAGATGGTGACCTTGGCGCCGGCCCGCGCCAGCATCTCCGCGGTCGCCCCGCCCAGGCCCGAAGCGCCCCCAGTCACAATCGCCGCCAGTCCCGAAATCTGCATTGTCGTCACCTTCCTTCGTCGGCCGCGCCGCCATTATCGGCAGCCACGGCGTCTTACAGCCCCCGCGCAATCACCATTCGCTGGATATCCGACGTCCCCTCGTAGATCTGGCAAACCCTGACGTCGCGGTAGATCTTGGCGAGGCCGAACTCCTCGAGATAGCCGTAGCCGCCCAGCGTCTGGATCGCGCCGGAGCAGACCCGCTCAGCCGTCTCCGAAGCCACCAGCTTGGCCATCGAGGCTTCGGCCAGGCACGGCAGCCCCGCATCGCGCGTGCTCGCCGCGTGGAGCACAAGCTGACGCGCGGCTTCCAGCGCGGCAGCCAGATCGGCCAGACGGAAGCCGACCGCCTGGTGCTCGATGATCGCCTTGCCCATCGAGCGCCGCTCCTTGGCATAGGCCACCGCCAGTTCCAGCGCGGCCTGGGCCATGCCGACCGCCTGCGCGGCAATGCCGATGCGGCCGGCCTCCAGGTTGGACAGGGCGATGCGATAGCCCTGCCCTTCCTCGCCAAGGCGCAGGTCTTCCTCGAGGAACAGGTCGTCAAAGCGCAGGGCACAGGTGTCGGAAGCGCCCTGGCCCAGCTTGTGCTCGACCTTGTCGACCGAATAACCGGGCCGGTCGGTCGGAACGAGGAAGGCGCTGATGCCCTTCTTCCCCGCCGCCGGATCGGTCACCGCGAACACTATGGCAAGGCCCGCCGTCCGCCCCGACGTGATGAATTGCTTGGCCCCATCGAGCCGGTAGCCGCCGTTAACCCGGCGCGCGCGCGTGCGCAGCGCCGACGCGTCGGAACCGGCATCGGCCTCGGTCAGGGCAAAGGCGCCGATGGCGCGCCCGGCCAGCAGGCCGGGCAGGAACCGCTCGCGCTGGGCCGGGCTGCCGTCGCGGATGAGCCCCGACACGATCAGGCTGTTCTGGATCGAGATGATGGTGGACAAGGCCCCATCGGCAGCGGCGATCTCCATCAGCGCCAGGGCATAGGAAACCACGTCGGCGCCGGCTCCGCCGAGTTCCTCCGGCGCGGTCATTCCCATCAGGCCCAGCGCGGCGAGTTCCTCGAACAACTCGCGCGGATAGCCGCCGGCGGCCTCGAACTGGCGGCTGGCGGGGGCGATCCGCTCCCGCGCGAAAGCGCGCACCACATCGCGAATCGCGCTCTGGGTTTCGCTAAGCTGCATCGCGGTGTGTCCTTGGGCCATGGCGCGCCTCCGCGCGGAGGATGGAGAGGAATTCTAACAATTGTTCGGTGATGTCAAACCGGCTTGGCAAAAAACTAACGAACAGTAGACAGGTGGCCTGCCGCGTGTATTCTTGTTCTGGTTCGCCACGTTCCGACCGCGCTGGTCCACGCGGGTCCAGAAAGTTCGGCCGGACGGCGAAGTCCAAGGCAAGGAGCGTAGAAGTGGATCGTTTCCCCCGGGGCCGCGCCGCCATAGTCGGCGCCGCAACCTACGGCATTGGTGAAGCGCCCGGCATGCGCTCGAATGACCTCGCCGCCTGTGCGGTGCTCGACGCGCTGAAGCAGGCCAATCTCACCTTGCCCGAGGTCGATGCCCTGTTCGTCTGCACGGCCGATGACGCGCTGTCGGGCCTCGGCCTGGCGGAATATCTCGGGATCAAGCCCGGCTTCACGGACAACAACCGCACCGGCGGCTCGGCCTTCATGAGCCACGCCATCGTCGCGGCCCTGGCGCTTGAGGCAGGCTATTGCGACGTGGCGGTGATTGCCCATGCCAGCAACCAGCGCACCTCCGGTCGCGGGCTCGTTTCGATGCGCCCGCCCTCGATCTACGAGGAACGCTATCGGCCGATGACCCCGCTGTCGTCCTACGCCCTGGCCGCCTCGCGTCACATGCACCAGTATGGCACCACGCGCGAACAACTCGCCGAAGTCGCGGTATCCGCCCGGGCCTGGGCCAATCTGAACCCGGAAGCCTTCTGCTACGCCGACGGCCCGCTCACCATCGACGAAGTGCTGTCCTCGCGCATGGTGTCGAGCCCGCTTACCGCTCGCGACTGCTGCCTGATCGTCGACGGCGCCGCCGCCGTGGTGATGGTGCGGGCCGATCGCGCCAGGGACCATGCCGCCCGTCCGGCCTACCTGCTCGGCGGGGCCGCCGCCACCTGGCATGCCGATATCGCCGCCATGCCCGATCTGACGGTCACTGCCGCCGCCGAATCCAGCCGGCGCGCCTATGCCATGGCCGGGGTCGGCCCGGAGGACATCGACGTCGTCCAGCTCTACGACGCCTTCACCATCAACACGATCCTGTTCCTCGAGGATCTCGGCTTCTGCCCCAAGGGCGAAGGAGGCCGATTCGTTTCGGGCGGCCGGATCGCCCCCGGGGGGAGCCTGCCGGTCAACACCAACGGCGGCGGCCTGTCCTACTGCCATCCCGGGATGTACGGCCTGCTGGCCATGGTCGAGGCCGTGCGCCAGCTGCGCGGCGAAGGTGGCGCGCGCCAGATCGATGGCGTCGAACTCGCGCTGGCCCACGGCAATGGCGGCACCTTGTCGAGCCAGGCCACCGTCATCCTCGGAACCGAGGCCACCCTCTGACCCCTGACCTCTGACCCCTGACCTCTCACTTCTCCGCATCTGCCAGGAGCTCGCACCATGACCGACCCCACGCTCAATCCCATGTCGCTCGACGGGCGCAACATCCTGATCACCGGCGCTGGCCAGGGCATCGGCTATGGGATCGCCGAAATGGCCATCGGCCTCGGCGCCAATGTCGCCATCGTCGAACGCAATCCCGAAACGGCGGCAAAGGCCGTCGAAACCCTCGGGGCTGACCGCGCCGCCGCCTATGTCGGCGACGTGTCCGATGAGGCCTTCGTAGAAGCAACCGTCGCCCAGGCTGTAGACCGGTTCGGAGGGATCCACGGACTCGTCAATGGAGCCGGGATCACCCGGCCGTCCATGATCGAGAAAATGACCAGCGATCAGTGGCGCGCGGTGATCGATGTCCACCTCACCGGCGCGTTCCTGTTCCTCGCCGCCGTGGGCCGCGACATGCTCCGGCGGGCGCGGGCGGGCGACAGCAATCCCGGTTCCATCGTCAACATCCTGTCCGACGCCGGCGTCCAGGGGACCATTGGGCAGGTCAACTACGCCGCGGCGAAGGGCGGTCTCGCCTCCATGGCGATGAGCGCGGCACGGGAATGGGGCAAGTACGGCATCCGCGCCAATTCGGTTGCCTTCGGCATGGTCGAAACACCGATGACCGAGGTCATCCGCGGCGAGAAGTTCCGCGATACCTACCTGTCGCGCATTCCGCTCGCCCGCTGGTCGCTGCCCGCGGAGGCCGCCGCACCCGTTTGCTTCCTGTTGTCCGACGCCGCCTCATACATCACCGGCCAGCGCCTGTCGGCCAACGGCGGCAGCCAGATGAACGGCTGATCGCCGCCCGCCGCCGATCGTCAAACGAGTAAACGCCATGCCCAGCAACCTTCCCGCCGACCTTGATCCCCGCATCGTGTTCGAACTCGACGGCGACATTGCCACGATCACGATGGACCAGCCGGCCAAGCGCAACGCCGTGGCGCCACCGATGTGGGACGCGATCGCCGCGCTGTTCGATCACTGCTCGAAAAACCCGGCCGTCCGGGTCGTTGTCCTGACCGGCCGGGGCGAGGCCTTCTGCGCGGGCACCGACTTGGCCGAGATCGACTTGGAAAACGACATCGCCTCCGGCCTTTCGCGCCTGCGCGGCGCCAATCGGATGATCCTGGCCATCCGCAACTGCGACAAGCCGGTGATCGCCGCGTGCCGTGGTTCGGCAGTAGGGGTAGGCTGGAGCCTCGCCCTCGCTTGCGACTTCACCCTTGCCGCCACCACCGCGAAATTCGGCGGCGGGTTCGTTAAGGTCGGGCTGGTTCCCGACGGAGGTTCGATCTACTTCCTGTCGCGCCTGCTGGGCGAGGCCCGGGCCAAGGAAATCGCCTATACCAGTCGGGTCATCCCCGCGCCCGAGGCGGTCGATCTGGGGCTGGTGCTGGAAGCCGTGCCTGGTGAAGAGCTCGATGCCCGCGTCGCTGCTTTCGCGGGCCAGCTGGCCAAATGCGCCACTACGAGCGTAGGCCTGGCCAAGCGCCTGTTCCGTCACGCGATGGGCCCAACCCTCGAGATGTATCTCGAACAGGAGGAACTGGCACAGGTCTGTTCGAAGCGCACCGATGACTTCGCCGAAGGCGTTGCCGCCTTCAGGGAAAAGCGTGCCGCCCGTTTCACCGGGCGCTGATCTGCCCCACCCGCCAGTCAAGAGAGGTGGAATTCCGGCCGAAATTGGGGGCACCGCCAATTCCGCGCTTGAACCTTGCCGTCATCTTACCTAACAGGCGTTAGTCAGGTTATTGACCCAGGATCGGCCGATGGACGCGAAAGCACAACGCAAGGACGGCGCGGAATACTCCAGCGCGATGCTGCTGGAAATCGCCGCCGATATGTTCCGCGAAAGAGGCATCGCTCACACCACCATGCGCAACATCGCCGAGCGCGCGGGGATGAAGGCTTCGAGCATCTACTATCACTTCGCTTCCAAGGATGCGATCATCGACCGCATCCTCGACCGCTCCATCGCCGAGGCGATCGAGCGCATCCGGCGAGCCCTCGCCGAGCTGCCGCAGGAAGCAGGCTTTCGTGTCCGGCTCTGCGCCGCCGTCACGGCCTACCTGACCACGGTCAATGATTACGGCACTTTCTTTGCCGTCACGCGGCAGCTGCGCAGCCAGGTCTCGCCCGAGATCGCCGAGCGCAACCGCCAGCGCAGGATCGAGCTTGACCAGATCTGGGCCAACCTGTTCGCCGAGGGGCATCGCGCCGGCGACATCACGATCTCCGAAAAGAACACCATCGAGCGCCTGTTCCTGCTCGGCGCGCTCAACTGGGCGACCGAGTGGATGGACACAAGCCGCAAGTCTCCCGCCGAACTCGGCCAACTCGCCACGTCCCTGTTCATGGACGGGATAGCACCGCGCTAGCCGCAAGACCAATCAAGGATCCCCGCGTGACCCGATCAAGCGCAACCACAGAGCTGCTGGAGATGGTTGAAAGCTCCGTCCGCCAGTTCCTCGAATCCGCCGCCGGACGGGACGAGAGTGCCTGGCCTGAAGTGGTCGAGCTCGGGCTACCGCTGGTCGCCTTGCCCGAGGACCGGGGCGGCAGCGGCCTGGGCGGAGCAGGACTGGTCTGCATCGCCCGCCAGTTCGGCCGCGCGCGCTCTGCCGAGCCCTATGGTCCGTGCGGCGCGGCCCCGGCAGCCGTGGCCGGCGCCCTCCCGCCCGGCCCCTTCGCCGATGCCCTGCTCGCCCTTGTGGCCGACGGAAGCACCCGCGTCGCCTTGGCCGCGCACACCAATGGCGCCGGCGCCCGCTCTGGCGAGACCGTGACCGGCCGCTGGCGGCACCTGGCCCATCCCGCCACCCATGCGCTGGTCTGCGCGGGCGATGCCTTGTGCCTGATCGCCCTGGACGGGCCCGGCGTCACGCTGGACCGCCACCCCGGGCTTGACGGAAGCACGATCGCCGACCTCACCCTCGCCGGGGCCCCGCTGCTCCAGCTGGAAACCGGCTCGGCCGCCGCCGCCGCTTTCGCGACCGGCCTTGCCGCCGCGCGTCTCGCCCATGCCGCGCGCCTCGCCGGCCTGGCCGAGCGCGCCTTCGCGATCACCCAGGACTATATCAAGACCCGGGTCCAGTTCGGCCAGGCGATCGCCTCGTTCCAGGCCATCCAGCACCGCTCGGTTGACCAGCTTATCGCCAATTCGCTGACCGGCGCCTCGATCAATGCCGCCGCTGCCGCGTTCGACGCGGATCCACTGGCACCGGCAACCACCGCGCAAATCGCGGCGGCTCTCGCCCGGGCCACCACGGGCGCCACGCTGGTCGCGCGGGAGTCGGTCCAGATGCACGGCGGCATCGGCTTCACCGCCGAAGCCGAGATCGGCCGGTACGTCCGCGCGCTGACCGGCCTCGCCAATTTCCATGGCAGCGCCCGTGACAACCGCCGCGCTTTCGCCAGTCTTGAGGATGCCGTGCAATGACCACCCTCCTCGCCAACCAGCAGATCGATTTCAACGCCATGACCGACGCGGAATACCGCGGCCGGCTCCAGGCCTGGCTGGAAGCGAACTATCCCCCCGAATGGCGGCAGGACCTGCGCCGCCCGTTCCGCCGGCTGCGCGGTGAGGACGTGGTTCGCTGGATCAAGCTCCAGCGCGATGGCGGGTATCGCTGCCCGGCATGGCCCCGCGAACACGGCGGCATGGGCCTCGATTTCGGCAAGCAGTCGGTCCATCAGGAGGTGTTCCAGGCCTACGGCGTCGCCCGCGTGCTCGATCTAGGCGAGGTGCAGATCGGTCCCACCCTGATGCATCATGCCACGGCCGAACAGCAGGCCCAGTTCCTGCCAGCGATCATCAACGGCGATCACCAGTGGTGCCAGGGCTATTCCGAGCCGGGGGCCGGCTCCGACCTCGCCTCACTGAAGACCGCCGCCGTCCGCGATGGCGACATGCTGCGCGTCACCGGCCAGAAGATCTGGACCTCGCACGCCCAGGAAGCCACCCACATGTTCGCCCTGGTCCGCACCACCAAGGCCGAACGCAAGCAGCAGGGCATCAGCTTCATCCTGCTTGAGATGAACTCGCCCGGCCTCACGATCCGGCCCATCGCCAACCTCGCCGGCGAGGAAGAATTCTGCGAGGTCTTCTTCGACGATGTGAAGGTTCCGCTCGCCAATGTCATCGGTGGGCTCGACAACGGATGGACCGTCGCCAAGGCCCTGCTCGGCCACGAACGCGTCTGGCTCGGCAGCCCGGGCCTGTGCACCCGTGCGCTGGGCCTGGCGCGGGCCCTGCTCGCAGCCCGTCCGCACGACGGGGCTCTGTTCGATGCCTATGCCGCCTGCGCGGCAGACCTCCACGACCTTACTTGCCTCTACCGCCAGACCTGCGCCAGCATTGCCGGAGGAACGGAGCCGGGCGTCGAGGTCTCGATGCTCAAGGTTATCCAGAGCGAACTGCTCCAGCGCATCACAGAGCTCAACGTCGAACTGGGCGGCGCCGATGCTCTGGTCGATGGTGACAGCACGGTGGGCGACGAGGTCACCGACTATGGCTGGCAGTTCTTCATGGCCCGACCCGGCCCGATCTTTGCCGGCGCGAACGAAATCCAGCGCAACGTACTCGCCAAGGCCGTACTCGGCCTGAAATAGGTCGCTCCACGCCCGTTAGCTCAGCCGAAAAAACCCTCCCCCTTGCGGGAGAGGGTTGGGTGGGGTGGTCGGCGGCAAAAGGCGAAAGCGACGCTGCACGCCGCTCCCCTCCCCGACGGGGAGCGGAGTAAAGTCGTGCTGGGTCAGCGTCAGCGTCAGGCGCGGCCGTAGGCTTTGCGCAGGGCCAACTTGTTGATCTTGCCATTGGGCAGCAGCGGGATTTCATCCACGAAGACGACCGCGCGCGGCCGCTTGTAGGCGGCGATCTGCGTGCGGCAATGAGCCACCAGTTCGTCTTCGGTCGCGCTCGCCCCGGGCTTCAGCTCAATAATGGCGCACACGCTCTCGCCCCACTTCGGATCAGGGCGCGCAATCACCGCCGCCAGCTTGACCGCGGGGTGCGTAACCAGCGCTTCCTCGACCTCGCGCGAATAGATGTTCTCGCCGCCCGAGACGATCATGTCCTTCTTGCGGTCGACCAGCCAGAAATAGCCGTCGGCGTCCATCCGCCCCATGTCGCCGCTGTGCAGCCAGCCCCCGGCCAAGCCCTCGATAGTGGCGACCTGGTTGTTCCAGTAACCCCGCATCACCATGTCGCCGCGCACGCACAGCTCGCCCACTTCACCGACGGGCACCTCTTCGTTCGCCTCGTCGCGCACCGTCACTTCGCTGCCGATGAAGGCATGGCCAACCGAATTCAACCGTTCGAGGGTGACCGGATCGCCGTCGAGCACGTGGGCACTCATCGGCAGGATCGTCAGGATGCCCTCGGTCTGGCCATACATGTTGACGAAGATCGGACCCCACAGCTCCAGTCCGCGTGCCAGCACCGAGGGCGGCATGGCTGCGGCGGAATAAATCAGCGAACGCAGCGAGGCCGTATCGTACCGGGCGAAGTCCGGCACATCCAGAACGGCCTGGAGCAGCGTCGGCGCCAGGTGGGTCGCGGTGATCTTCTCGCGCTCGATCGTCTCGAGGACCGCAGCCGGGTCGAACGCGCGATGCAGGTGAACCGCCCCGCCGTAATATTGCTGGCCCATGCCGATCGCCTTCGCGCCGATGTGGAACAGCGGCATCATCAGCAGCGTGCTGTCGGACTCGCTGAGATTCATCCCCTCGCCGCAATGCCGCGCCAGCGCCACGGCATAGGCATGGTCATGCATGACCCCCTTGGGCCGTCCGGTAGTTCCGCTGGTGAAGATCAGGTAGAGCAGATCGTCGGGCGCCGGATCGTACAGCGCGATGGCCGGATCATCACCCCGGGAAAGGAAGGCGTCCCAACTCATGGCCCAGTCCGGCGCTGGCCCGTCGATCACCACATAGTGCTCGATCCCCGCCAACCCGGGCCGAAGCTGGTCGACCATCGCCTCGTACTGCTTTTCGAAGAACAGCGCCTGCGGCCGCCCCTCGCCCAGGATCCAGGCGGCTTCCGGCGGGGCGAGCCGGAAGTTCACCGTCGCGGCGATGAACCCGGCCAGCTCGCAGGCGCCATAGAGCACCATGTACTCGGCCGAGTTCATGCCAAGCATGCCCACGCGGGACTGCGGGCGGAGCCCGGACGCGGTGAGCGCCCGGGCCAGGCGGGCGCACTCGGCATGCAGCTGCCCGTGGGTCAGCCGCCGCTCACCGCATACGACCGCCGTCCGGTCCCCGTACCAGCGCGCGTTGCGCCGGATCACATCGGCATAGGTCCGATCCATCATCGACGCTTCTTCCGCGTGAGAATCAGGGCCGGTGGCGGCCGAAATCGGGCTTCTGGCGGCTCTTGATGGCGTCAAGCGCCAGGGCGTGATCGGGATCGTCCATCGACATGCCTTCCAGCGCGAAGCACGGATCGATCAGCTTGTTGGCAACTTCCTTGAGCGGGAGATTGGTGAGGATCTTGGTCCAGCGGATCGCATTGGTCGCGCCCGAGGCGATCCGGTCGGCATAGGCTTCCACCTTCGCGTCCAGTTCGTCCGCCGGATAGGCGAAGTTGATCAGGCCGAAATTGACCGCCTCGGCCGCGGTCATCCGGTCGCCCGTGAACAGGTAGTGCTTGGCCCGCGCAAAGCCCATCAGCTGCGGCCAGATGATCGCGCCGCCGTCACCGGCGACAAGGCCGATGTTCACGTGAGGATCGCTGAGGCGGGCGGTGTCCGCCGCGATGATGATGTCGCAGAACAGCGCCACGGTCGCCCCCAGGCCGACGGCGTCGCCGTTGAGCTTGCAGATCACCGGCTTGTCGCAATCGAGCGCGCCCAGGACCATCCGCTTGCCGGTGCGCATCTCCTGGTCGAACGTGTGGTTCTTGCGCACGTTTTCGATGTGGTTGAAGTTGCCGCCGGCGCTGAATACCCGGCCTTGCCCGGTCAGCACGATCACATCGGAAAGGCTGTCCTTGGCCACTTCGACCCACATGTCGGCCAGTTCGGTGTGCAGCGGTCCGGAGACGGAATTGAGATTGTCGGGATCGTTGAGGATGCAGGTCAGGATCCTGCCCCGGCGCTCGAACGCGATCTTCGTGTACTTGCTGAAATCCATCTCGAACCGCTCACTCATCGGGGTAACCTTTCCTCTCGAAGATTGACGCTGCGGGGTGCAGCCAGAAACCGGCCATAAGGCACCGATCGCCTCTCCTGCCGGCCGACTGGCTTTCGCTGCATTGCGCAGGGGCTAAACTTTTTTGACTAGCCGCGCAAGCCTAACACCTGTTAGGCAAGTCCGATCATTCGACCCGAGCGAGGCGGCCATGGCATTGAATACCGAAGAACTCGAAATGCTGCGCGAGAGCCTGCGCGCCCTGCTGGACGAGATCGCCCCGCCCGAATCCGTCAGGGCATGGGACAAGGCCGATCACCTGCCCCCGGACCTGCTCCGCCGGTTCGGCGACCTCGGCGTCACCGCCCTCGCGGTGGACGAGGAATACGGCGGCATAGGGCGCGACGTGCCGGCCCTGCTGATGGTCCTGCAGGAAGTGGCCAAGCGCTCGATGGCGCTGGCCTCGCTGATCGTCCAGTGCACGAACTACGCGGGCCTCAACATCGCCGAGCAGGGCTCCGAAGCGCAGAAGCGCGAATTCCTGCCGCGAGTCGCGCGGGGAGAGCTGATGTTCGCGCTGGGCCTGTCCGAACCCAATGTCGGCGCCGACCTGCCCTCGGTCGAAACCCGGGCCGAATTGCGCGGCGACAAGGTCGTCGTCAACGGCGCCAAGCGCTGGTGCTCGGGCGCTTCGATCAGCCAGTATGTCTACGCCCTGGTGCGCAGCGGCCCGGCCCAGGAGCGCTACCGGAACCTGTCGTTCGTCATCATCCCGACCGATGCGCCCGGGGTATCGATGACGTCCACCGGCACGATGGGCATTCGCGGCGTGCCGACGAACGACGTCGTGTTCGAGGATGTGGAAGTCCCCGCCGACAATATCCTCGGGGGCCCGGAAGGCTGGAACAAGGGCTGGTCGCAGCTCGCCGGGCCCACGCTCGAGGTGGAAAAGCTCAGCCCGAGCGCGATGGCCCTGGGGCTTGGCGAGGCGGCGGTCGAGGCGGCCTGGGCCTATTCGCAGGAGCGCAGCCAGTTCGGCATCAAAATCTGCGGCCACCAGGCCGTGCGCCACACCCTGGCCGACGTGCAGACCCGGTTGCAGACCTGCCGCCTGATGCTGCGCGAGGCGGCCGATCTGGTGAACCGGGGCGAGCCCAGCGCGGTGCAGACCTCGATGACCAAGCTCTATCTGTCGGAAACCATCCGCGACATCGTCGTCCAGTGCCAGCAGGTCTTGGGAGCCTATGGCTATTCGGATGAGTTCGACATGGAGCGTTATGTGCGCGATGCCATGGTGCTGCCGATCTTCGGCGGCTCCACCGCGATCCAGCGCAACAACATCGCCAGCCTGATGCGCCTGCCCAAGGGCTGAGGGGCCGGCCGGCCCCACCCCACCTCAGGCCACTTCGAACAGCGCGGCCGCGCCCATCCCGCCGGCCACGTACATCGAAACGACGGCATAGCGCACGCCGCGGCGCCTTGCCTCGATCAGCACATGCCCGGTCAAGCGGCTGCCGGTCATCCCGAAGGGATGGCCCAGCGCGATCCCGCCACCGTTCACGTTCAGGCGCTCCGGATTGATCCCGAGCCGGTCGCGGCAATAGAGCGCCTGGCTGGCGAAGGCCTCGTTGATCTCCCACAGGCCGATGTCCTCGATGGACAGGCCGGCGCGCTTGAGCAGCTTGGGGATCGCATAGACCGGGCCGATGCCCATCTCCTCGGGAAGGCACCCCGCCGCCTGGAACCCCCGGAACACGCCCAGGATCGGCAGACCCTCGCGTTCGGCGATGCTGCGCTCGACGAGCACCTGCGCCGAAGCGCCATCGGAGAGCTGGCTGGCATTGCCTGCCGTCACGCTGGTTCCCTGCTGGATGATTTCGCCATCGCGCCACACCGGGGCGAGCTTGGCCAGGCTTTCCGCCGTCGTGCCGGCCCGGATGCCCTCGTCGGCGTCGACCACCACGTCCTCGCTCCGCTCGATCGAGCCGTCCTTGGCATGGACGTTGCGCCGGGTGGCAAGCGGCACGATCTCGTCGGCAAAGCGGCCGGCCGCAGCCGCCGCCGCCGCGCGGGCGTGGCTCTCGGCGGCGAAGGCATCCTGGGCCTCTCGGCTGACACCATAGCGCTCCGCCACCACTTCGGCGGTCTCGATCATCTGCATGTAGGCATGGGGAACCCGCGCCTTCACCGCCGCCGTCTGCACCCGGTCGAGCTTGGTCGGATTGGCCAGCGTCAGGGTCACCGATTCGACCCCTCCGGCAACGCCCACGTCGAGATCGCCCGCAATGATGCCCCGGGCAATGCCGGCCAGCGCCGTCAGCCCCGAGGCGCACTTGCGGTCGACCGCCGCGCCGGCAATGTCGAGCGGCAAGCTGGAGGCGAACACGCCCGCCCGGGCGATATTGGTCCCCTGGTTGCCCGATTGCACCGCGCAGCCGAATTCGAGATCGTCGATCCGCGCCGGGTCGATCCCGGCGCGCTCCACCGCCGCATCGATCACCCGCCCGGCCATGACCGGCGCGTCGGTATCGTTGAATCCACCCCGAAACGCCTTGCAGATCGCCGTCCGGGCGGTCGACACGATAACAGCTTCCCGCATGATATCCTTCAATCCTCTCTGGTCGTTGTGCGGCTTGGGCCAAGGTTCCGGTTGACATTCCGGGCACCACCCAACACAGGCTAACGCTTGTTAGGTAACATAATCGGAGCGGCGCGCAATGCCGGATAGCCCTCAGCTGTACGCCACGGTTCGCGATGATTTCTTCTCCGCGCGCAGCGGCCCTCTCGCGGAAATCCGCCTTGCGGGGACCATCTGCCGCGCCTGCGGCGAACCCTCGCTGGGCGTGGTTCCTGCCTGCCAGGCCTGCCAGTCCACCGATCTCGCGCCGGCCACCCTGTCGCGCGACGGCACGCTCTACAGCTACACCGTGGTGCGCAACCGTCCGCCGGGCGACTTCAAGGGCAAGGTCGATCCCTTTGTCCCCTATCCGGTCGGCCTGGTCGAACTGCCCGAAGGCATTCGCGTGCTCTCCGTGCTCGATTGCCCGGTCGATGCCCCCCGTGTCGGCATGGCGATGACCCTCGACGTCCATGAACTCTACCGCGAGGAGGATGGCACCCCCGTCATCGCCTTCCGCTTCCGCCCTTCCGCAGGGGAGAACCGCTGATGCGCCGCGTCTACATTGCCGGGGTCGGCATCCACCCGTTCGGTCGCTTCGGCGACAAGGCCTATACCGAAATGGGGCTCGAGGCGGCGACCATGGCGCTGACCGATGCCGGGATGGCCTGGCGCGAGATCCAGCTGGCCTATTGCGCGCGGATGTATCTGCCGGCGACCACCGGCCTGCGCGTGCTCGGCCCGCTCGGCCGCACCGGTATTTCCATTGTCGACGTGGAAGCAGCCTGCGCCAGCGGCGGCGCCGCGCTGGCCCAGGCCTTCATGGCGATTGCCTCGGGCGTGAAGGACACCGCGCTGGTCCTCGGGGTCGAGAAGATGCCGCGCGGCTTCATGGACCCGCGCCAGCTATACGAGGACTGGCAGATCAAGACCGGCCTCGCCCAGAACCCGATCCCCTGGGCCATCCGCGCGCGCCGCCACATGTACGAACACGGCACTACCGCGGAACAGATCGCCCGGATCTCGGTCAAGAACCACCGCAATTCGGTGCACAATCCCAATGCGATGTACCGCAAGGCCTTCTCGCTGGACGAAGTGCTGGCCTCGCCGCTGGTCAACGACCCGATCAATCTGCTTTCAATCTGCGCTCCCAATGAAGGCGCTGCCGCGGTGGTGGTCTGCTCCGAGGAAGTCGCCCGCCGTCATGCGGCCGCGCCGATCGAGGTCGCCGGCTGCGCCCACAGAACGGCGCTCTACACCCACTTCAGCGTGCCGATCTACACGCTCAGCGCCCGCGTCGAAAACCCGCACGTGACCGAACTGACCTCCCGTGAGGTCTTTGCCCAGGCCGGGATCGGCGCCGATGATATCGACGTGTTCGAAGTGCAGGATACCGACGCCTTCTGCGAACTCGAAACCTACGAGCACCTTGGCCTGTGCCCGCCCGGCGAAGGCGGCCGCCTGGTCGACGAGGGCATCGTCGAGCTTGGCGGCAGCAGGCCGGTCAACCCCAGCGGCGGCCTCATCAGCAAGGGCGAACCGGTCGGCGCCTCGCATCTCGGGCAGATTCACGAGATCGTGACCCAGCTGCGCGGCGCGGCCGGCGCCCGCCAGGTGGAAGGCGCCAAAGCCGGCCTCGCCCATGTTGTCGGCGCGGGCGGCAATTGCGCGGTGACCGTCCTCAAACGCTGACGATTGCCGCCAGGCCGGAAGGGCAACACCTTGCCCATTTGACTTTCACATCCCTTGCCATATGTTCGCATAACACTGAAATGCGTTAAGTTCCCACTCAGTGACGGACGTAGGGAATGGTGGAGAGGTTTTCGATCACTGCCGCCTTGCGCGGCTGGGCACGGCTTCATGGCCGCCGGATGCGGCGCCTTGCGGGCTTTCCCCGGTGACTGAGGCAGTGCTGGCAAGGGCCGCCTGGGCGCCGGACCACGTGCCGGAAGAACTCCTCTGGGATCACGATATCCGGGATTTCGTCCGGGGTCATGACGATCCCTATGTGGCGCTCGCGCAGTTGCACGAAGGGCCCGGGATCATCTGGGCCCGGGGCATCGCGCGCGATCGGCCCGGCTGGGCACCGGTCAGCTACGATTGCATCGTCGACGTCCTGCAGGACCCGGCCACCTTTTCCAGCGCCTATGCCACCGGCTTCAGCCAGATGATGGGCGTCGATTGGCGCCTCAATCCGCTCGATTTCGACCCGCCCGAACACGCCGCCTACCGCCGCATCCTGCAGCCATGGTTCCAGCCGAGTGCCATCGCCCGCCTGGAAGGCTCGATCCGCGCAGTCGCCCGGGAATTGATCCAGGGCTTTGCAAACCACGGCGAGTGCGAATTCATCAAGGCCTTCGCCTGCGAGTTCCCGACCCGCATCTTCATGGAAATGATGGGCTTCCCCAAGGACCAGGCCCCGCGGTTCCTTGAGCTGGAACATGCCCTGCTGCGCTCGGCCACGCTGGAAGCGCGGGCCAGCGCCGGCTTTGCCATTGTCGACTTCCTGCGCGGCCATCTGGACGAGCGCCGCAGCAGTCCTCGCGATGATCTTCCTTCGGCCATACTCGCCGGGAAGATCAACGGCCGCCCCCTGAACGACGACGAAACCATCGGCATGGCCATGCTGCTCTACATCGCCGGTCTGGACACCGTGCTGTCGAGCAGCGGCTGGCACATGCGCTATCTGGCCACCCATCCCGAGCTTCAATCCCGCCTGCGCGATCACCCCGAGGAGATCCCCGCCGCGGTTGACGATCTGCTGCGCGCCCACGGCGTGCTCCACTCGTTCCGGACCGTCACCCGCGACGTGACCTTCCATGGGGTCGAGATGAAGCAGGGCGATAACCTGGTGATCGCCACCTGGCTGCCGAGCCGCGATCCGGTGCAGTTCCCCGATCCCCACGTGGTCAGGTCAACGAACCGCCCTCGCCACCTCACCTTCTCGTCGGGGCCGCACAACTGCATGGGGGTTCATCTCGCCCGGCGCGAACTGATCATCGTCATCGAAGAGTTTCTGGCCCATTTCGATGACATCCGGATCGCTCCGGGACAATCGGCCGCCTGGGAGGTCGAAGGATCGGCGTGGTCGGTAACGGACCTGCCGCTCGCTTTCCGCAAGCGGGCAGGCTGATTGGAATTAGTCCCGGCGCAGACCGGGCGACGAAGCGACCAGGCACCAACACGCCTTGGCAACGCGAGAGAGGAATGCCGCGAAGATGCCCGTGAAGACCCGTGGCGCGATTGCATTCGGACCCAACGAGCCCTTGCAGGTTCGCGAGGTGGACCTGGCTGATCCCGGCCAGGGACAGGTCATGATCAAGATGCTGGCGACGGGCCTGTGCCACACCGACCTGCACATCCTGGAAGACAAGATGCCTCACCGGTTTCCGGCCATTCTCGGGCATGAAGGCGTGGGCGAAATTGTCGCCATCGGCCCCGAGGTCGAGGGCTTTGCCTTGGGCGACCGGGTGATCCCCTTCTCGGTCCCCAAATGCGGCAAGTGCCCGCTGTGCCTGTCGGGCCGAACCAACCTCTGCGTGGAGTTCGGCCAGCGCAACAATTCGGAGAGCACCCCCTTCTCCCTCGACGGGAAACCGATCTACTATTTCATGGAACTGGGCACCTTCGCCGAGCTGAGCGTCGTCTATGCCGACACCCTGGCGAAAGTGCCGCACGCTGCACGTCCTGACCACGTGTGCTGCATCGGCTGCGGCATCACCACCGGGGTCGGGTCTGCCCTGCTGCGCGCCAGGGTATCGCCGGGTTCGACCGTGGCTGTCATCGGGTGCGGCGGGGTCGGGCTTGGCGCGATCCAGGGCGCCCGGATCGCCGGAGCCAGCCGCATTTTCGCGATCGATGTCAACCGCAGCAAGGAAGCCGCCGCGCGGGCGAGCGGGGCGACCGATTTCATCGACCCGGCGGAAGGTGATCTCGTCGCCGCTATCCAGGGCGCGACCGGCGGGGGCGTGGATTTCGCCTTCGACTGCGTCGGCATCCCGCGCCTGTCGGAGCAGGCGCTGGAAATGACCCATCCGGCCTGGGGCGTGGCGCTCTGCGTGGGCATGTCTCCGCAAGGCGCACAGGTCTCCACTTCGCCGGTCAACCTGATGCTGGGGCGCAGCTGGACCGGCTCGATCATGGGCGGCGCCACGGTTCACGATGTCGAGCGGTTCGTGGCCATGTACATGGCCGGCGAAATCACGCTCGACGAGGTGGTGACCGATCGCCTCTCGCTCGATCACATCAACGACGGCCTCGACATGATCCGCACCGGCCAGACCGTGCGGGCCGTCGTGGTCTACGACTGAACGACCGATCGCGTATCGAACCACCGGCAACACAGGGGACGACAATGCATTCCGAAGCGCCGCCAGACTTGCTCCGTTGGAAAGTTGGCGACGTGTCGATCTGCGTCATACCCGAGGTCGATGTCGAACTGCCGGCCACGATGTTCTTTCCGGCTGCCACCATCGCCGAAATCGCAGACATCGGATGGCTCTATCCCCGCTTCATGACCGACAACCATGACCTCAAGTTGCGCATGCAGGCCTTCGTGGTGGAAACGCCCGACCGGCTGATAGTCGTGGACACCTGCTACGGCAACGACAAGCAGCGCCCCGGCGATACCAACATGCTCGCCACCCCCTTCCTCGAGCGGTTCGGTCAGGCGGGCTATGATCCGGAAAAGGTCGATACCGTCCTTTGCACCCATCTCCACGTCGACCACGTGGGCTGGAACACGCGCCTCATTGGCGGCAAGTGGGTGCCGACCTTCCCCAACGCCCGCTATCTGATCGCCCGTGTCGAACACGAAAACTGGTCACCCGCCGACCGCGAAATGGTCGGTGACTATTACACGGACTCGATCCAGCCGATCTTCGACGCCGGACTGGTCGATCTGGTCGAAACCGATCACCGCGTCTCCCCGGAAGTCAGCCTGATCCCCACCCCGGGGCACACCGTCGGCCATGTCAGCATCGTGATCGCATCCCATGGGGAAGAGGCGCTCATCACCGGGGATTTCATCCATCATCCGGCCCAGCTGGCCCGGCCGGAATGGTCCGCCTTCATCGATCACGACGGTGACCGGGCCCGCGAGACACGCCTGGCCGTCTGGGAGAAGCTCGCAGGATCGGACGCGCTGCTGTGCGGCAGCCATTTCATGCCGCCCGTGGCCGGCCGGATCAGCAAGGATGGACGGGGCTACAAACTGATCGCCTGAAGGCGGGCGAACTGAAGCAATCAACAGATGGGACAAGCTATGCCGGAAGTGTGCCTGATGGTGGGAATGGGCGAAAGTCTCGGCGAGGCCCTTGTCCGCAAGTTCGCCGCGCAGGGCATTCGCGTCGCCTTCGTGGGTCGGCGGGCGGAAAGCGTCGCGCAACACGAGCAGCGTCTGCGCGCCATGGGACTCGCCGCAACGGGCTATGCCGCCGACGCCGCCGACGAACAGGCCATGGCCGACGTGGTGACCAGGATCACCAGCGAATGGGGCGCGCCCACGCTCCTGATCTACAACGCCGCCGTAATGCAACAGGGCCCCCTGGTCGACGCCCCGCCAAGCGCGGCCCGTCGTTCGTTCGAGGCAAACGCGCTGGGCGCACTGAACAGCGTGCAGCAAGTCCTGCCGGGCATGCGACAGGCCGGCCTGGGCACGATCCTTATTTCCGGTGGAGCCGCCGCCCTTCACCCCCACCCGGGCTGGGGCATACTGGCCCTGGGCAAGGCCGCGCTGCGCAGCATTACGCTGTCCCTGGCCCAGGAGCTCGCCCCGGAGAACATCCGGGTGAATTCCGTCGTCATCCACGGCAGCATCCAGTACGATCCCTGGTATGCCCCCGATCGGATCGCGGACACGTTCTGGTCGATCTATGCCGCGCCAGATGCGAACCTGCCGGTCGAAGTGGAATTCAAGCGCCCGGAAGAACCATCATGATGACGCGCGAACAGGCGGTCGATCTGGTAACCGAATTCCTCGCGCGATTTTCCGCCATGGAATTCGGCCGCCTCGGCGAACTGATGGCCGATGATGTGATCGTCGAGATGCCCTACACGCCAGGCAGCACGGTCCACCACGGCCGCGCCGAATGCGTGGCCTATCTCGATCGGTCCGTCCGCAGTTTCGTGAAGCAGGTGAAGTTCACCATTACCGACACCCTCTTCGACCCGGCGCGGCAGGCCATCCTGGTGGATCACCGCAACGATGGCGTGCGGGTCGACGGCCGCCCCTATCACAACCGCTACCTCGGCATATTCGATCTCGCCGACGGGCGCATCGTCCGCTGGCAGCAATTCCTCAATCCCGCCCTGCTCTGATAGTATCGGATCGGGCGGGGCGATGATGAACCAGGCACCGCAGCACCGCCCCCGGCGCTTGCTGCACTCCTTGAAGGAAAGGCTTCCCTATGGCGGTATTCGGCGCTTCCCACTTGCCGATCGGTGTCAGCGACATGGACAAGGTGCTGCCCTTCTACACCCGGGTTCTCGGCTTCAACGTCGTTTCCGATTTCATTCAGGACATCGGCCCGGATCAGGGGCGGGACCTTCACGGCGGCCGGCACATCCGCCGGCGCCAGGTCTGGCTGCGCCAGGATGACAAGGCCCATTCCTTCGCGATCGCGCTTGATGAAATGTCGCTCGGCGGCCCCGCTGATCACCGGGCCGACATCTACGATCTCGGCATTCACCACATTGGCCTGTGGGTGGATAACATCCAGGAAATCGTCCAGCGCGCCCGCGAAGGCGGACATCCCGTGGTGATGCCGCACACCAGCTCGCCCGACGGCTATGGCGACGACGATGCCGAAGGGCGGATCGCCAGCGTGTTCCTGCGCGATCCGGAAGGCAACCTGATCCAGTGCGACCAGCGGATCAGGGAGGATGAATTCACCGACTGGCACAGCGGCAGCGCGTCGAAATACGTCGAAGACTAAACGGCTTGCCGGCCACCCGGTCACGGGTGGAGGCCGGCCGGACAACGGAAGGAGATGCGAAGGTGACCGGCTTTACCCTGAAACCGCTCGACCACATCGGCCGGGAAGTCGTCGGCCTCGACTTCGCGCACCTCGCCGATCGCGAGGTCGCCGCCGCGCTCTATGCAGCCTGGCTCGAACATGGCGTCCTGCTCTTTCGCGAGGCCGGAACCTCGGATGAAGTCCATCTTTGCCTCTCCCGCATCTTCGGCGAGCTGGAAGAATATTCGGTCAAGGAAATCCTGGTGAAGGACAATCCTGACCTGATCTTCATCGGCGGAGAAAGCCAGAAAGGCACCCCCAAGATCATCGATGGCGAAAAGCGCGCCGGCTTCGTCTACTACCACCACGATACCAACTACACGCCCTACGTGCCCAAGGGCGCCGTCCTGCGCATGGCGATCACGCCGGAGCGCGGCGGCGATACGGTCTGGACCGATACCCGCCGCGCGTGGGAAGCCCTGCCCCAGCATCTCAAAAGCCGGATCGAGGGCCTGTCGGCAGTCGTCTCGTCAAGCGCCGGCATACCCGACCGCCGGCTGTGGGGCTGGCCCGGTCACACCGCCGCCTATGGCGAGGCGTCGCCCGATGCGTTCGAATTCAATCCGGGCGCGCCGCGGGTCGAGCCGCTGGTCACCGTCCATCCCGAAACGGGCGCCAAAGCGTTGATGATCGATCCGCTCGATTTCGTGAAAATCGTCGGCATGAACCAGGCCGAAGGCGACGAACTGTTCGAAGAGATCGCCGCCCACGCCCTGCGACCGGAGTTCTCCTATCGCCACCACTGGGCGGTGCATGACATGGTCGCCTGGGACAATCGCCGCACCATGCATTGCGCTATGGGCTACCCCTACGAACTGTCGCGCCTGGCCTATCGCACCACGCTGGCGGGCGGCATGGCAATCGGCGCCTGGTACGATGGCGCCTGATCGGGCGGCTGTGGCCGCGCCAGGCGTGCGGACAGCGGGCTTCGTCGGGATCGGCGATCAAGGCGAACCGATAGCCGGGCGCATCCTCGCCGGCGGCTTCCCGCTTGCGGTCTGGGCCCGCAGGCCGGACAGCATGGCGCGGCTGCTCGCAGCCGGCGCAACGGCCGCGTCAACCCCGGTCGAGCTCGGCCGCGCCTGCGATTATGTCGGCCTGTGCGTAACGACCGACGATGACGTTGCCGAAGTTGTTGAAACTCTCCTGCCGGCCATGCGCCCGGGCAGCCTCCTGGCCATTCACGCCACCGTTTCCCCGGCCGGGTGCGAGGAACTTGCCCGGATCTGTGCCCAGCGCGATGTTCGCTTTCTCGATGCGCCTGTGTCGGGGGGCCGCAAGGTGGCCGAGGCCGGCGCCCTTACTGTCATGTGCGGTGGCGACGCCGCCGACCTCGCTTATGCCATGCCCGTGCTCGCCACCTTTTCAGACACGATCATTCACGCTGGCCCAGCCGGATGCGGGCAGAAAGCCAAGATCGTCAACAACAGCTTGCTCACCGCAAACCTCGGCACCGCGGTGGCCGCCATACGCGCCGGTGAGGCGCTGGGACTGGATCGCGACACGCTGCTCGAGGTGCTCGGTCGGTCCAGCGGATACAGCCGGGCGATCGACATCTGCCGCACCATCCCGGCCGGCGGGACGATGAGCGATCACGGCGCAGCGATCCTGACCAAGGACGCGATGCTGCTCCAGGAAAGCCTTCCGGGTGATGCAAACGCCGCAGCCCTCCTGGCGGCCGCCCGCCAGTTCTTCGGCGCCGCGCTGCCAAGGCCGTAACCGCAGGAGCGGCACCGGTCTTTATATCGGCGTTCCCCGAGGCTAAGGGGAACGGCAATGACAGTCCAAGCCATCATCGAAGCCGCCGAGCGCCTGTTTGCCAAGCACGGCATCGACGGCGTCTCGATGCGGCAGATCAGCCAGGAAGCCGGTTCCGGCAACCATTTCTCCGTTCAGTACCACTTCGGCGACAAGAAGGCTCTGGCCGAGGCCATCATCGCCAATCGCATGCCCGATCTGGAACGGCGGCGCGGCGAACTGCTGGCGGAAGTGACGAGAGCCGGCGCCCTGACGGATGTGCATGCCCTGATGCGGGCCCTGCTCCTGCCCTATTGCTACCAGACCGACGTGAACGGCGAACACAGCTACGCCGCCTTCGCCATCCACCTCTACTGGCATTCCAGCATTCCGCCGACGTGGCAGACCTCACCCGAATTCGCGCCGATGGTGCGGCACATCATCACTCTCATCAGTCAGCAACTCGATCTGCCTGACGATATCGCCGAACTGCGGCTGAGGCTGGCCCTCGTGTCGTTTCTCCACGTCGTGGTCGATCGCGATCAGTGGCGCACCGGTGTCCACGGACGGGCCGTCGAAGACATGTGGGAAGACGCGGTACGGTTTGCGGTGGGCGGCCTCACTGCTCCCTGGCTCGCTGCTTGATCGCATGACTCAAGGCCGATGGCACCGGCCGATCGCTCACCCGCGATCGTCCGGTGCCCTATCCGCGCCCTATTCGGCGGGCTCCAGCTTGATCAGTTGCTCGTGCAAATTCTGCAGCGCCCGCGCCGTGAGCACGTTGAGTTCGGGGTCGAGCTCCGGATGGCGCCCGCTACCGCCAAGTGAACGCTCGCTGGTATCGTGACCGGCCGCCAGAGTGCGCAGGGCGCCCACGGTGGCCTGCTCGCGCGGGACATGGACGAATGGGTCGAACTTGAAGAAGTCCAGCGCATTGGCATGGCTGATGCGCTCGATCTCGGCTGCGGGGAAGCTATTCACCTGTTCCCACAGCTTCTCCGGTGAGGTCGGCCAGGTGGAATCGCAGTGCGGGTAGTCGCACTCCCAGCCGATCCGGTCGATGCCAACCTTGTGCCGCTGCTCAAGCCCGAACTGGTCTTCGTGGAAGCAGAACATGAAGTGCCGCTTGATGAGGTCGGACGGGCGCAGCTCGCCCAGGTTCTGGTAGGTCCAGAAGCGGTGGTTGTCGTAAGCGGCGTCCACCCGTTCGAGCATGAACGGGACCCACCCCATGCAGCCCTCGGACAGGGCGATCCGCAGGTCCGGCACCTTGCGCAGGACCGGCGAAAACACCCAGTCGGCCATGGTATGGGCCGCGAGCAGGTTGATCACCGAGTTGAACCAGTCCTGCGGGGTGTCCATCGAGGGATAGGGCGGCGGCCCCGCGGTGCCGATGTGGATGGAGACCACCATGTCATGATCAACGAGGGCGTCCAGCACCGGCAGCCAGTAGTCCCGGTGGATCGAGGGCAGGCCGAGCGCCGAGGGATTTTCCGGCAGGCAAACCGTGCGCACGCCCATCCTGGCCATCCGCTCGATCTCGGCAATCGCAAGGTCGGTATCCCACAGCGGCACGAAACCGAGCGGAATGAACCGGCCCGGGTGCGGGCCGCACCAGTCCTGCACATGCCAGTCATTGTAGGCGCGGATCATTGCCAGCATCAGGTCGGGGTCCGACTTGTCGAGGAAGAGCTGGCCGGCAAACCCGGTCATGGTCGGGAAGCAGACCGAGGACAGCACCCCGTTGGCATTCATGTCGGCCACGCGCGCGGCGGAATCGTAGCAGCCGCTGCGCATGTCCTCGTAGTTCGAAGCTTCCGCGCCAAGTTCCTCCCGCTTGCGGCCGGAAACGGCGCAGGATGCGATCGTCGGGATCAGCCGGTCCTGGAACTTCCACCGCTGCTCACCGCCGCGAAAGGTAACGACGCGGGGGGCCTGGTCCTTGTACTTTGCACTCACGTGCCGTTCGAACAGGTTGGCGGGCTCGATGATGTGATCATCGACGCTCACCAGGATCATGTCGTTCATCTGCATGGTCAGTCTCCGCGGTAATCTGTCTGCCAGTTCAGGCCTGTTGGGCGGCGATGGCCCGGCGGGCCGGCATCGGGTGACGGAACAGCTCGGAGCCGTTGCGCCAGAGGAATCGTTCGGTGAAATCCGCCGGTTCGCCAGCGAGTTGCCGGGCGAAATGGTTGGCGGTTTCAGGCCACACCGATTCCATGTGGGGATAGTCGTCCTCAAGCATCCAGCAGGAAATCCCGTGGTCCGCCTCGATCGACCTGGCCTGATCCGCCTCGAGCGTGCTGAAGGCGAAGTTGCGCGCGAGGGCCTCGGCCGGGCCAACCTTGGGGTCGGGCCAGCCGTCGGCGAACATGGGCGCCCAGCCCAGCGCCCAGTCGATCCGCCGGATCAGGTGCGGCAGCCAGGAGCCGCCGGATTCGGAAATCAGGATGCGGATGCCGGGAAAGCGATGGCCGATCCCGGCCCACAGGAAGCTGTTGACCGTATCCAGCGCGGAGACCTGGAACGGCACTGAAACCGAACCATAGGGCGGCTGCACCGATCCGGCCGGAGCGCGAGCCGGCCAGCCCTCCAGCGCATTGGTGTGGTGGACAAGAATGGTTCCGGTTTCCTCGCAGGCGCGGAACAGCGGGTCCCAGACCGGGTCCCCCGTCCACGCCAGGCCGAGGTCCAGCGGATTGCGGAACAGAACGCCCTTGAAGCCGCGCGCCGCATTGCGCCGCACCTCGCGTGCCGCCTCCACCGGGTCCCGGTAGGACAGCACGCCGACCGCGACGAACCGGGTGGGATCGGCGGCGACCCATTCCTCGTGCATCCAGTCGTTGAAGGCCCGGATCGAGGCATGGGCCAGTTCGAGATCGTCGGTGTGGGCGAACAGGTCACCGCCAAAGCCCATGCCGGCATAGGCCGAATAGCAGACCGCCACATCGACCCCATCGCGGTCCATGTCGGCGAGCCGGGCATGCGGATCGTAGCAGCCCTTGCGGATATCCTCGTAGCGCACGACCGTGCGCCCGCTCCACTGCTCCTGCGGGATGCCCGCAGTGGCGGTGCACTGGATCAGTGGTCGGACCTGCTCGGCGAAGGTCCAGGCCTGCCCGCCGTCACCATAGTCGATCACGCGGGGCGCCCGATCCGCCAGGGCGCGCGGCATGCGCCCCTCGAAGACATGCGCCGGCTCGATGAAATGGCTGTTTGCGGAAAAGATCACCCCGCGGTTCTCCCCAGCTCTCGCACCGGCGCGATCCGGCCAGGCGGGATCATGGTGTTGTTCCGGGAGCATGCCGGGGCCGCGGCGTTGATCGCCAGCCCGCCACGGCGCGGCAGCACCCTCGAAATTTCACCCATGCCGTCTCCCGGACCCACTGCATGTAGGCCAGTCCTATTGTCCTTGCCAAGCTACGACGGGTGACTTAGAACTGCAAACACAAAGTGCGCGCAGCACGGAAATCGGGAGATGTGTGGATGTTGGCCAGCGCGTGCCCGGAATGCGTACGCCCGGTCAGCCGTGGTGTGCCAACCGCGCATCTCGCCAAATCCGAACGGTATCATCATGCTTTCCATGGATGATATCCCCGCCGCATCGCCTGCCGCCAAGGCGGCCCGCCCGGCCGGTAATCGCGTGCTCTTGCCTGCCCTTCTCGCCGTCATGGCCGTCCAGCAGATCGACCGCAACATCATCAATGTCGTGCTCGAACCGCTCAAGCGCGAGTTCGGGCTGAGCGATGCCCAGCTCGGGCTCCTGGCCGGCACGATCTTCGCATCGAGCTATGTCATCGCCGGCCTGCCGATCGGGCGGCTGGCCGATCGGGTCAACCGGCGCAACCTCCTCGCCGCGCTCCTGGTCGTCTGGAGCCTGCTGACCTCACTGAGCGCATTCTGCTTCAGCTATGCAATGCTGGTGCTGGTGCGCACGGGCGTCGGCGCGGCCGAATCCGGCACCCAGCCCACGGCAATGTCGATGCTGTCGGATGTGTACCCGGCCGAACGGCGGGCGACAGTGGCTGGCCTGATCTACGGCTCGGCCATGTTCGGTGGTTTCCTCAGCTTCGCGGTCGGCGGCTACGTCGCCGCGAACTATGGCTGGCGCAATGCCTTCCTCGTCGCCGGCCTGCCCGGACTGCTGCTTGCCGCCTTCATGATGATCGCCGTCAAGGAGCCCGTGCGCACGGCCGCAACGCCTGCTGCGGCAGTCAATGTTCAGAGCTCTTTCCTCCGCGACATCCGCTCGCTGCTGTTTCACCCGATCCTGGGACCGATCTATCTGGCCGGCACGATCTGCGTCCTGGTCGTCTCGGCCGTCTCTGCCTGGGCCATTTCCCTGCTGGTCCGCTACAACGGCCTGAGCCTCGCCGAGGCCGGGGTCATCGTTGCCTTGGCGACCAGCCTGAGCGGCACCTGCGGGCCGCCGCTGGCGGGATGGCTGACCGACCGCGCTGGCCGCCGCTCGGCTGGAAATGTCCTGCGCATCCCCGCGATCTCGGCCACCGCCTGCGGTCTGGGGGCCTGGGGCTTCGCCCACAGCTTCGTCCCGGCCCTGTCCATCGCCTGCCTGTGCCTCATGGGCCTGACCTCGCTGGCCCATGCCGGCGGCTCCATTTCCACCATCAGCCGGTTCGCCCCGCCCCAGGTCCGCGCGCTGGGCTTCGCTCTGTTTTCCGTTGCCGGCAGCGTGCTCGGCCTGGCGATCGGACCGTGGCTGGTCGGGATCCTGAGCGATGCCTCGGCCGATCCCCAACCGCTGCGCTCGGCCATGGCGATGGTGGCGCCGGTGAACCTCGTGGCGGTGGGGCTGTTTCTGCTCGGCGCGCGCCGCATCGACCGCCGCGCGCCCGACCTCGCGCCCGACCCCCTCATGGCTATTCCAACGAAAAGGTGATCAGATGACCTACGATCTCGTGATCCGCGGCGGCACTCTCGTCGACGGGACCGGCTCCCCCGGCCGCCAGGCCGACGTCGCCGTCAACGGCGACCGGATCGTCGCCATCGGCGATATCGCCGGTAAGGGGCGCGAGGAGATCGACGCCACCGGCCTCGTCGTCGCCCCGGGCTTTGTCGACGTGCACACCCACTACGACGCCCAGGTCTTCTGGGATCCGCGGCTCACCCCCTCGTGCTTTCATGGCGTCACCTCGGTCATCGCCGGCAACTGCGGCTTCAGCATCGCGCCGCTCAATGCCGAAGCGGCGCCCTATCTCACCCGGATGCTGGCCAAGGTCGAAGGCATGCCCGTGGCCGCGCTGCGGCAGGGCGTGCCATGGAACTGGAGCAGCTTCGCCGACTATCTCGCCCGCCTCGAGGGCCGCGTCGGCCTCAACATCGGGGTCATGGCCGGGCACAGCGCGATCCGCCGCGTGGTGATGGGCGAACGCGCGGTCGGATCCGAAGCCACCCCCGCCGAACTCGCCCAGATGAAGGACGTGCTGGCTGAAAGTCTTGCCGCCGGCGCCTTGGGCTTCTCGACCACGCTTGCCCGCACCCACTGCGATGCCGAAGGCCAGCCGGTACCCTCGCGCCATGCCTCGCGCGATGAAGTCATCGCGCTGTCCGGCGTGTGCCGCGAGTTCGAAGGCACCTCGCTCGAGGTGATCCCCAATGTCGGCCGCTTTGGCGAGCCCGAGTACCGGCTCATGACCGACATGTCGCTGGCCGCCCAGCGCGCGGTGAACTGGAACGCCCTCGTTCCCAGCGACACGCCCGGCCAGACCGTCAGCCAGCTCGAGGCGAGCGACTATGCCGCCCGTCACGGCGCCGAAGTCGTCGCGTTGACCGTGCCCCAGCCGATGTCGATGCGGATCAACCTGTTCACCGGCTTCATCTTCGAAGCGCTCGGCGGATTTTCCCAGCTGTTCCGGATGCCGGTGGACGAGCGCATCGAATGGCTGCGCCAGCCCGAAAACCGCGCGGAACTGGATCGTCGCGCCAATTCCCCTGACTCGGGCGTGCTGCAGTTCGTGGCCAAGTGGGATCAGCTGATAATCTCCACCTCCACGGACCAGTCGCTGATCGGCCGGCGGGTCGGCGATATCGCGCGCGATCGCGGCGTCACACCGATCGACGCCATGATCGACATCGCCATCGCCGATGGCCTCAAGACCTCGTTCCTGGTCGAGGGACACGGCGCAGACGATGCCACGTGGCAGGTCCGCGGCCAGCTCTGGCAGGATCCGCGGACCGTGATCGGCGCCTCGGATGCCGGCGCGCATCTCGACATGATCGACCAGTTCGCCTTCTCCACCGCCGTGCTGAGCGAGGGTGTTCGCGTGCGCAAGCTGATCGGCCTCGAACAGGCCGTTCACCAATTGACCCAGGTACCGGCCGAACTCGTCGGCCTGCGCGAACGCGGCGTCGTGCGCGAAGGGTGGTTCGCCGATCTCGTGGTGTTCGACCCTGCCACCGTGGGCATCGGCCCGCTGGAAATGCGGCACGATCTCCCCGCCGGCGAGATGAGGCTCTATGCCGATGCGATCGGCGTCCCCCATGTCATCGTCAACGGCCGCCGCATCGTGGTCGAAGGTGAACATACCGGCGACCTTGCCGGAAAGGTCCTGCGCTCCGGCAAGGACACCGCCACCCGCCCCATTCCCATGGCCATGGCCGCCGAATGATTTTCGATCCGCTGCAGCGTTGACCGGCGCCGCCGCCGGATCCGCAGCGATCGCCTCCAAGGAGAGACCGACAATGACCCAGGACACCGCCCAAGCCTCGCCACCCGTTCGGCGGCCGCCCGCGCCGGCGCCATACCGCCCCGGCCATTTCCTGCCCGAACCGCCGCAGGCCCGGCGCTACTACACCGTGCTCTCGGTCGACGATCACCTGGTCGAGCCGCCGCACATGTTCGAGGGGCGCATGCCCGCCAGGTTGCGTGACCGCGCGCCGCGCGTCGTTGAGAACGCCGATGGCTCGCAGTCGTGGCTGTGGGAAGATCGCGCCTATCCCCAGATCGCCATCTGCGCGGTTGTCGGTCGGCCGAAGGACCGCTGGGGCTGGGAGGCAACGCGCTTCGAGGATACCCGGCGTGGCTGCTACGACCCGGTCGAACGGATCCGCGACATGGACCTCGACGGCGTCCAGGCCTCGCTCAATTTCCCGTCCTTCATGCCGGGCCTGGGCGGCCACAATTTCTGGATGGGCACACAGGATCCCGAACTGGGTCTGGCCTGCGTCAGGGCCTGGAACGACTGGTTCTTCGAGGATTGGTACAGCGCCTATCCCGATCGCATCATCCCTTGCGGGATCACCTGGCTGGGCGATCCGCAGATCGCTGCCGCCGAGGTGCGCCGCAATGCCGCGCGCGGCTTCCGCGCGCTCAGCTTCGTGGGCACACCGTCCCAGATCGGCCTGCCGGACCTGCGCGGCGACTATTGGGATCCGCTCCTGCGCGCCTGCGAGGAAACCGACACCGTGATCTGCCTGCACGTCGGCTCCGACGACTGGAACGCCAGCCCCCCGGGCGCATCGGTCGATGTGGGGGCGATCTGCTTCCCGCTGTCGGCCTACCGTTCGGCCGCTGACTGGTTGTGGTCGGGCGCGCTGGTGCGCTTCCCCCGTCTCAAGATCGCCATGTCGGAAGGGGGCCTTGCCTGGGTGCCGATGCTGATGGACCGGGTGAGCTACGTGATGGAGCACTCGGCGGCGACCAATGTCGACCAGTGGAGCAGCCGCTCGGTCCACCCGATCGAGGTGCTGAAGAACAATTTCTATTACTGTGCCATCGAGTTCGGCTCAGGCATGGACATGCACGAACGGATCGGGATCGACCACATCATGGTCGAAAGCGACTACCCCCATGCCGACTCCTCCTGGCCCAACACCCAGGAGGGCCTGCGCGCGGCCCTTGCCGGCTTTACACCGGAGCAGATCCGCAAGATCACCTGGGAAAACGCCTCGAAGCTGTTCCGGTTCGACGTGTCGCAGGCGGCCCTGCAACTGGCGCAGCCGCTGCCCGCCTGATCGCCGCGCAACGTGATCGGCTGGCCCCTCGCTGCCGATCACGTCGGCGCCCCTGCCCAGGGTCGTCCCGGCCGCTCGCTGGCCAGTCCCGAGACGGTCAGGCGGCGGTCGTGCCGATCAGCATGCCGGAGAGCAATTCGATCATCATGCCGGACACCTCGGAACGGGCGGTCGCCGGATCATCGGCAGTAGCCACCAGCAGGCCGGCTTCGATGATCGAAGCGAAGATGAGATTGGCCAGATAAACCTCATTCTGGCGCCTGATGACCCCGGTAGCCATGAATTCGCGCAGCAACTGGCGCAGGGTGCCCAGGTTGAACTGCTCCTCAAGTTCCCGCCACCGCGCCCAGCCGAAAACCGCTGGCGCCTCGATCAGGACGATGCGCTGGAATGTCGGCTCTGCCGCTGCGTCGATGAAGAATTTGACGCCTTGGCAGAAGCCTTCGAACGTGTGGCGCTCAAGGTCATTGGCGGCCTTGTCCGCGCCTGCCAGCATCTCGTGTTCGAGCTCGTCGAACACGGCCCGGAACAGCCGCTCCTTATCCCCGAAGTGGTGGATCAGCGCGCCGGGGGTAACCTGCGCCTTGGCGGTGATGTCCCGCACCCCCGTGGCGTGATAGCCATTGGCCGCGAACAGAGTCCGCGCGGCCGCGATCAGGTTGGCGCGCGTCCTGGCGGACTGCGCATCTCTGATCGGCTGCCGCCGTCGCGGCTGCTCTGCCCTCGGTTCGACAGAGGCGGTCGGTGCTGGACACAAGGTTGACATCAGACGGGCATGACGCATTCTGGTTAAAGCAAGCCGAAGGCCGCTTGCCGGTTCTATGTCATTTCTCGATCGGGGCCAACAGAAGGCTTGCGGATCGTTCCCGGCTCGCTGGAAAAAATGGTCATTTGGCGCAGCCATGCCGCATTTCGGCTCTGAACGCTTTATGGTTGGGCCACCGGGACTATCCTGCGCCACTCACTTTGGAATGGAAGGGACGAACGATGCAGGGCTTGTGGACTCGCGATTTCCTCACGCGCCGCATTGATCGCTGCTATCTCGTTGCCAGCTGGGCGCGGGCGGCCGAAAGGCGGGCCCGCCATCTCGCCCTGGCCAGGTATTACCGGACCATGCTCATGAGGATGGCGCCCGCAGCCTCCCCAGCCTGATCCGGTCACGAGATGGAGCGAGGGCCGGCCTCGCTTGTGCCACAGGTCGGTTTCACGTGCGACATCTCCGGCGCCTGAAGCGGCGGATGCGCACGCTTCAAAGCGCGGCTATGGTCTCGGCAAAATTTTCCCTTTTTGCGCTACTCGGCTGGCCAGGTAGACAGCCTCTGCGCCCGGATGCCGGGGGCTGAGCACGCCGAGAGAGCACCATGAAGAAGGCACTGATCATCCGGCATGTTCCCTACGAAGGGGTCGCCGGTTTTCGCCAGCCGATCGAGGCTGCGGGCTACGATGTCGACCGGATCGATGTCGCCGATCCGGCCTTCGCATCGGTTGACCTTGCCGAGCCCGACCTGCTCATCATGATGGGTGGCCCGATGGGCGTCTACGAGCAGGATCAGCACCCGTGGATCGCGTGCCAGCTGCGCCGCCTGGCACCGCGCCTCGAGGCTGACCGGCCAACGCTCGGCGTATGTTTCGGCGCCCAGATGATCGCCGCGGCGCTTGGCGCCCGGGTCTATCCCGGGCCGGTCAAGGAAGTCGGCTTCCACCCGGTCAGCATCGCGCCACAGCACGATGCCGCCTTCATGCGCCACTTGCGGGAAGTGCCCGTGCTGCATTGGCACGGGGATACGTTCACCTTGCCGGGCGGCGCTCAGCTGCTGGCCTCGAGCCACCTCTATGACCATCAGGCCTTCCGCTACGGGCGCAATGTCCTTGCCCTTCAGTTCCACGCCGAGATGGGTGAAGACGAACGCTTCAATGCGTGGATCGAGCAGTGGCCCGGCTGCATCGTCGAAGCCGGTGGCGACGAGGCCAGCCTGCGCCGGGCACACACCGAACACGGCCCGCCAGCCGTTGCCGCGGGCCGTGCGATGATCGCGGAATGGCTGGCCGGCCTCGACAGCTGAGCGCGGACGTCACCTCTCCGGCCGTGCCGGATAGATCGCCGCGCCCCTCGTTCAATCGTCGGTTGCGCGGTACTTGTCGTGGCACCCCTTGCAGGTCGCGCCCGCCATCGCGCGCGCATTGATGAGCCCGGCAAGGTCCCCGCGCTGGGCCGCTGCGTCCAGCACGGCGGCGGCGCGGACAAGGTCAGCGTTGGCCCGCGCGAAGCCCGCCGGGTCGGCCCAGATCAGCGGCAGCGCGCGGGTGCGCACGCCCGCTTCCGCACCGCTGCCGCGCACGAACAGCCGTTCCTGGCCCGGAGCCCTGGCCGACAGGTCATGCGCCGATCGCCGCACCGCCGGCCAGTCCGGCGAGCCGGACTTGATCTCATCGCTTATCGCTTTGAAATCCCCGCCCATTTCCTTGAAACTGGCCTGCCGCGCGTGGATCGCGGCGATCACCGCCGGCGCCGCCGCCACCGCAGCCCCCGCCCCCGCCACCAGGACCAGCCCGGCCGCAGCCCAACGCATGTGCTTCATCAACATACCTTCCCTTGCAATTCGCCTCACGCGAGAATCTCGCCGATCGCCCGGTTGCTCCGCATCGCCCCGCGGCCCCAGCTGTCCACCGGCACCCCCATCACCTGCTGCGCCGTCAGCCCCACCCGCGTGATCGGCTCGCCGGCGCCCTTGATGTGCTGGCCCTGCTTGACCTTGCCCCCCGCCCGGCCCGCAAGCATCACCGGGATCCCGGTGACGTCGTGGTTCTTGGCAAACGACACCTCGGAATGAGCGACGACCAGCAGGTTATCCAGCAGGCTCCCGTCTCCCTCGCGAATGCCCGAAAGGATCGAGACGAAGTCCGCCCAGGCCTCCATGCTCCCGGTCGCGAACTTGTCGACCGTCGGCTGGTACCCCACGCTGCGGTCGACCAGCTCCTCATGGGTGCTCTGGTGGTAGCCCGTGGTATCGCCCGCCCGCCGCAGCTCGGCTGCCGCGGTGTCGAAGTTCATGTTGAACGCCCGCGTCTGGTTGCAGGCCAGGGCCATGCCCAGCAGCTGGGTCATCAGCTTGTGATTGGCCTTGCGCACGCCAAGGTCGGTGATGTCGCCGCGCACCGCTGCCGGCGCGTCCGGACGAACGCAGGCTTCGGCCGGCGGCGGCTTCTGCAGCTGCAGCGCCAGCTTGTCCTCCATCTCGCGCACCGAGGTGAAGTACTGGTCCAGCCGCGCCCGGTCCGCCGCCCCAACGCGCGACAGCAGCGCCCGCCGCTGCTCGGTCACGCCCGAGAGCACGCTCCGGCGCACCATGTAGCGCGGATCGGGCTTGAAGTCCGCGGTGTTGGGATCGTGAAAATCGAGTCCGAACACCTTCTGGTAAAGCTCGACCGGGCTCGGAATGGCGGCATTCATGCTCGCGCCGTTGCGGAAGGAATAGCTGGTCTGCGGATTGCCATCCAGGCTGAGGTCCAGCGCGCGGAAGTAGGCCCCCGAACCGATCGCGTCCGAGATCAGGACGTCGAAGGTCGGCCCGCTGATCCCCTGCCAGGTGTCCGAGGCCTCGCCGGTGCGAACCGCGGTGTTGCCCGAAATGTGCGGGAGGTTCGCCTTGCCGTCGAGCATCACGTCATAGCCCGACAGCACGGAGACATGCTCCTGCACCGGCTTGATCGGGGCCAGCTGCGGCGGCAGGTCATACCCGGTTCCCGCTGCTTTCGGCACCCAGCGCTCCGGGATCATGCCGCAGCCCCAGAACCACGTCCCAAACCGAACCGGGAGCCGGCCACCCCCCACCGAAGCGGCGAAGGCCGTCCCGCTGTCGTCAAGGAACAGGTCGAGCAAGGGCACGCCGACGACCACGGCCGCGCCGCCGAGCGCGCCACGCATGAGGAAGGAGCGGCGAGAGAGCGGACTGGTCATGAGCGGTCCTGCGATTTGCTGTCGGCGCGGGCGGTCGCTGCCGGCCGGGCCTGGGGAATGCGGGGCATCGCGTAGAATTGCGAATCAAGCGCGATGGTTCGCATCAGGTCGATGAAGCGATAGCCGCTCGCCGCGAAGCTGGCGTGCAGGCGATCCAGCTCCGGGCGATCCGCCGGCCCCGCGTCGCGCCCGTTGGCGTATCGCCAGGCCGTACTCACCACGCACTGGCTCACCTTGGGGCTGTCGTGCATCAGCCGGGCCAGCGCCGGAACGCCGGCGAACACCGCCTTGTCGAACTTGCCCGAGGTGTCGATCGGCACGTCGTGCTCGGTACTGCGGAATTGCCCGGCCCCATCGAACTGTTCGAGCGAAAGCCCCAGGCCATCGGTCGCCTTATGGCAGCTGGCGCATTCCTCATCGTCGAGGTGGGCTTCCAGCCGCTGCCGCGTAGTCTTGAGGCTGACGTTGTTGACGTCCTGCACGACGGAGAAATTGACGTTGGCGGGAGGCGAAGGAACCTGCTCGCACAACACGGTCTCGCGCAGCGACTTGCCGCGCAGCGTAGGCGAGGTGCGCCCCGGGTGCGAATGGAGCGCAAGCAGGCCCGCCTGGGTCAGTAGGCCGATGCGCGGATCGCCTTCGGGGAATTCGTACATCGACCACCCCGAGCCGCTCACCGGCACGTTGTAGATCGGGCCGAGCGCACGCGTCATCGCAAAGCGGCGCGTGGTGAACAGGTCGCGATAGTCGCCCTTGTGTTCGACCAGCAGGTCGGTGATCGTGCGCAGCACCTGCTCGCGCGAGGCAGCGGCCACGGTTGTCGAGAAGTTCGGATAAATCAGCCCGTCCTTCGACAGCGTCTCCATGTCCCGCAGTTGCAGGAAATCGTCAAAGAAGGCCCGCACCCCATCCACGAACCTCGGCGAGGCGATCATCCGGTCAACCTGGGCGCCGAGGCCGTCCGGGCTGTCCAGCAGGCCCTTCCCCGCAGCCTCCAGCAGCGCGCTGTCCGGCGGTGCATTCCACAAGAGGAAGCTCAGCCGGCTCGCCTTGGAATAGCCATCGATCGTGCCCGCCAGGCCGTGCGGCGCCGGCAGGTCGATGCGGAACAGGAAGTCCGGGCTGGTCAGCATGCCGACGAGCGTTGCCTGCAGCCCGGCGTCGAAGCTGCCGAGGCGCTGCGCCGAGGCCAGGGTCCGCGCGACCGCGGCCTGGACCTCGCGCGGCGCGACCGGTCGGCGGAACAGTTTCAGCCCGACCCGGCTGACGAAACCCGCCGCGCAACGCGCTCCGGCGGGGTCGCCGCTGCCCGGCCCGCAGCCGACGAGCCGCGACCGGGCGGCAGGCGCGAAAACCTGCTCGGCGACATGGCGGCCTATCGCATCGTATTGTTCGAACCCGGCCGGCGTGATGGACACCGAGCTCGCGCCCACGGCGGCAAGGCCGCCCACGCGCATGTCGGGCTCGAACCGGCCGACCACTTCGATCTCCGGTCCAAACGCTTCGGCGATAGCGGCGCGATACTGGCTCTCGGTCAGCCGGCGAACGCTCGGCTGCGGCACGGACGTTGCCGCCGAACCGCCGAACGACGCGCTCGACGAGAGGATGCCGAAACCGGCCAGAGCACCGGCGGCGGCGAGGAGGATACGCGAAGCGGCGCGGCTCATCGCATCGCCCTCGCCGTTGCCGAGCCGCCGCCGAGCGCACCGCCCGGAACCGTCCCGGTCACGAATGCCGGCACGGCATGGAAACGCATCTCGCTCGAGATCGCGGTGAACTTGCCCGTCGCCCGGTCGCGGTAGCCGTCGGCATAGCGATCCAGCGCCTGACGCACCCCGACGCAAGACAAGCCGACGTTGTCCGCCCCGTCCTGGGTCATGTGTTCGACCATGTCATAGTAGCTCGACACCGTGGTGTAGCCGTAGATGCCGCCGTCAAGGTTCCCATCCGGCTTGAAGCGCGCCCGCACCACGGCTCCGCGCACCAGCCGCAGGTTGTCGATGATCTGCTCGCGGAAGACGAAACGCAAATCGAACGGATCGGTCGTCAGCTCCCCGTTGACGATGCGCCCATGGGTCACGTTGACCAGCGCCGGATCGGGATCGAGCGAATAGCTGGCACGCGCCAGGGGTTTGCCGGCGCCATCGCGCACCAATGGATCGGCTCCGGTCAGGACCCTCACCGTCACGTCCGGATCATTGCGCGGATCATCGATCCCGCTCACCTCGATCAACGTGGGCGATCGGGCCGAAAGCATCACCTTTTCCTGCAAGGCTGGGTCGTTCATCTCCTGGCTCTGCTTATAACAGCCGATCGCGCGCCAGAGCTGGTTGTCGATCCCCTTCTCGCCGTCGGGGCTCGAGAAGTTCTGCGCGCCGCCCTTGCCGTCGAGATTCATGCCTGTCGAGATCTTGCCCTGATAAGGCACGTACCCGCGGGCGAGCTCGGGGAAGTCGTAAGGGTTGGTGCAACTCGAATAGGCCAGCGTCTGGTCCTGGTAGGCCAGGCTGCCCCGCCCCTTGGGGAAGCCATTAAGCTCGGCAATGGCGCGCAACTGTTCCGGGCTCGGCCTCTGGTGCAGCTTCACGTCCGGCGGCAGCTTGGCCACCTCGGCCCGCCCGCCAAAGTCGCCCGGCCACAGGGCCATGCGGCGGAAACCGAAGTGCTGCCACATCTGCTTCTGCAAATCGCCCCGTTTGCCGGGCGGCGACAGCGCCTCTCGCTGGTCCGCCGGGAGCGAGGCAAGGTACACGTCGAAATTACCGGGCGACTGCGCCGGGCAGCCCTTGGGATCGCCGCCGCCGCCAACGAAGAGCCCGTTGAGCACGAAAGTCCGGGTGCCCGGCCAACCGCCGGTGGGCGCGTCAGCCGCATGCAGTCCAACCGCAGCGAGACACACAAGGGCCATGCCAGATAGGGCAGCGGCGCTCTTTTTCGACATGATCCTCTCCAACAGCCCGTTCCAGGCCCGTCAGCGATATTTGCCATGCCGCCGCTACCACATACACCCGATTTTCGATCAAAAATGCACGATAAAGGTGAGCTGGAATACGTCTATATAACAGTAAACATTGATCAACCCCGGCGGTATGGTTAGTTTCCTTGATCGAATCCAAGGGGATAAAATGGCCTCCTCCATCCAGCCAGCCAGCTGGCCGACAGCAGAATCAATGGTCCGGCACGTCGTTGCGCTCTACCAACGGGAAATCGGCAGCGCTCAAGATCTTGCGGCCGAATTGCAGATCCGCTGCAATGCCCATGCCTTCCTTGACGGCCGTGAGCTGCTTTCCCACACCGACCTCCAGCGCCTCTACACCCGCGCCGTGTCGCACCTGTCGCGCAACGCCCAGGCATCGGAAGGCCGCTTGCCCCTCCGCCCGGTCGACTGGAAGGTCATTCTCTTCGGCCTCGAGGGCGGCAGCACCTTGCGAGAGTCGATCGAACGGGCGGGTGATTGCATGGAGGCGATCGACGGCCGTTGCGGCTTGATGAGCTTGCATATTCGAGGGGACCTGGTGGAGCTCCGGTTCGAAACCCTGCGCCGGCAGCGCACGGCAACGAATTGCTTCATCGACCTCACCGGCATCCTGCAAATGCATGCCGAGCTTTCGTGGCTGATCGGGCAATCGCTACCGATCATCGAATTCGCGCTCGATTACCCCGCAGCCGTCTATCGCACGCTCGGGCTGCCGCGCCTGCCCTTCCCCGTGCACCCGGAGGCAGGATGGAGCGGTTTTGCCCTATCGGCCTCCTACCTGGACTATCCGGTTGTGCGTACGACGGGGGAACGCGGGCAGACCTCTGCGCCGGCCAGCCTCGCCCTGCTCGACCCGAATGACATTCCCGCCCAAACGGCTGCCTTGCCCAAGGTCAGGGCCATCGCCATAGAGGAATTGCGCCGACACTCGCGCCTCCCCTCATTCGAGGAAATCGTGGGTCGGTTCGGTTGCAGCAGCGCAACCCTGCGGCGATGGCTCGCCAGTGAGGGAGCCTCCTATCGGGAAATCCGCAACAGCTGCCGCCGCGAAATCACGCTCGATCTGCTCAGCCGCACCGATTTTTCGATCGAGGAAATCTCCCGCCGCGGCGATTTCTCGGATTCTGACGCGTTCCGACGGGCATTCCGGGAATGGACCGGAGAGACTCCGCGCAGCTATCGCGCCCAGATCAGGTCGCCTCGCCCGGCGCAGTGAAGCTTAGCCGCGCATCAGCGAGCCGCCGTTGACATCAATGATCGTACCATTGATCCAGCGGCCGTCGTCCGACAGCAGCATGGCGACCACCCCGGCGTGATCTTCCGATTCCCCCAGGCGGGTATGCGGCGTGCGGTCCATGTAGTAGCTCGACCACTTGACGGCTTCTTCCGCGTTGGCCTCCATTTGCGCCTTCAACTCGCCGGTCACGGTGAACCCGGGCGCCAGCACGTTAGCGGTAAGCCCTTCCTTCCCCCACCGCGCCGCAACGTGCCGCATCAAGGCGTTGATGCCGGCCTTGGCCATGGCATAGCACGGGCGCGCGGGTTCGGCCCCATGAGCCGAGCCCGAACTGGTGTAGACCACAGCGCTCTGGGAATTGCGCAGGAGGTGCGGCAACACGGCACGGGTGCAGAGCAGGTGCCCGCGCAGGTTTACCGCGATCGTGCGATCGAACACGGCCAGGTCCAAGGCGAGCGCATCGCTGTCCTCCATGATGACGCGCAGATCGGCCGCGTTGATGTGCGCGCCGTCCAGCCCGCCCAGACGACCCACCGCCGTTTCGACCGCCGCGTTCACCGAAGCCTCGTCGGCAATGTCCACGTAAACCGCGAAAGTGTCGCCGCCGGCCTCGGCTGCAACCTGCGTGGCTCCCGCCAGGTTGATATCTGCGGCGCATACGCGGGCGCCTTCCTCAACCAGTCGCCTGACCGTGGCCGCGCCAATGCCGGTGGCGCTGCCAAACACGATGATCCGCTTGCCGGCCAGTCGATCCCTCACTTGCAATCTCCTCATTTCCGCGTTGGCGGCGCAGGCCGCTTTCCATCTCGATTTCTCAATTCGCCTCAGCGCAGGCGGGCGATGTCCAGTTGGACCAGCTCGATGGTGTTGCCGTCCGGATCCTTCGCGATCGTCGCCAACTTTGCGCCATGGTCTTCAGGCGGCGGCTCGCGCAGGACGGCGTAGCCGGCTGCCCGTACTTTCGCCGCGGCGGCATGGGCATCGGCCACATGCACGCCCAACACGATCGCCGAAGGCGGCGGCGCCGTCTTGCGGTCGTTGTGCTGCACCAGGATCACCAGGGGCTCGGCGGCGAGTGGATCGCCCGAGAAACTGTAGGCATCCTCGATATAGGGATCCTGCGGCCGGCTGACCCGCAGGACCCGCTTCATGCCCAGCGCCTTGGTGTAGAACGCCTCGGCGCGCACAATGTCCGTGGTTTCCATGGTGATGAACATGGTTGCGGGCAAAGGCGCCGGTTCGGCTACGGCCGGGGCGGCCAGGCCGACCAACAGGGCCGCAATGGTGATATCTCTCATGGGGCATCAAGCTCCAAATGCGGCGATAATATAATACCATGTTACGCATTCGCGCATAAAATGATAGCCAGAAGGCCATCGTGCGCACGATGCGGGTGTACGCCTAGTGCGGCGCAAGCCGGACGCCAGGCTCACGGGCCGACAACGAGAGAGGACGAACATGAGCAAGGCATTTCCCGAGGGGGCGGTCGCGGTTTTTGGCGGCAGCGGCGGCATCGGCAAAGGCGTCGCGCTTGAGTTCGCGCGCGCCGGCACCGATGTCGCGATCTTCTGCCGGTCGAATCAGGACAGCGCGCAGGCTACCGCCGACGAGATCCGCAAGCTGGGCAGAACGGCGAGCATTCACCAGGCCGATGCCCGCAGCTATGATGAACTGCAGAACGGCTTCGCCGGAGCCGTGGAGGCCCATGGCCGCGTCCACACTGTCGTCTGGGGTGCAGGTCCGATCGTGGCCCAGGTCAACATCGCCGACTGGTCACTGGAGCAGTTCCGCGCCTCGATGGAGATCGAGGCCTTCGGGTTTTACTATGCCGCGCGCATCGGCATCCCGCATATGCGCGCGCAGGGCGGCGGCTCTTTCGTCCATCTGGGCTCTGCCGGGCATGACTGGTGGCCCCATCTCGACGGCCTCTCGGTCGCACCGAAGGCCTGCAACGAATCGCTGATCAAGGGCATCGCCAAGGAAGAGGGCGTGCACGAGATCCGCGCCAACTCCATACTGGTCGGCGTGATCGATGCCGGCCAGTTCAAGGTCGGCCAGCAGGAAGGCTATTTCGACGCCGAGTGGGAGCGCAAGGTCAAGGCGATGTTGCCGATCAAGCGCTGGGGCCTGGCGGAAGATATCGGCAAGGCGGCGGTGTTCCTGGCCTCGGACGACGCCAATTATGTCTCCGGTCAGACGCTTTCGGTTGCCGGGGGCTTCGGTGTCTGAACCGGTGCATGGAACGGGATCGCTGGCCCCGCGCCGTTTCCCGGTCGACGAGGTGCAGGACCGCATGGCGCTCCAGCACCTCGTGGCTGCCTACGGGCACGGCATAGACCGGCGTGACTACGCCCTGCTGCAGTCGCTATATCACGAGGACGCGATCGACGATCACAGTCCCTATTATTGCGGCCCGGCCTCCGGCTTCATCGAGTGGCTGCCGCAGATGCTGGCGACCTGGTCCGCCACATCCCACACGATGTTGAACATGCTGTTCATTCTCGACGGTGACCGGGCGGAAGGCGTCATCACCGCCCGCGCCTGGCACCTGACGGCGGATGGCACGCGCGAGTTCGTCGCGTGGGGCCGCTATGCCGACCGCTACGAGCGGCGCGGCGGCGTCTGGCGGTTCGCCCACCGCTTCTTCATTCTCGATTCCACTGAAGAAAAGGCCGTGGAGCAACAGGACAGCTTCGGTACGCAAGGCGTAGAAATTGGCCGGCCGGGCCCGGAGGACCCTGTCTACAACCGCCTTGCCCTGTTCAAGGCCAGTCGCCGGGACGGCAATCCGCGGTCACCGGCCACCTAACAGGCGATGGGCGTGCCAATCGATATGCTCGGCCATGAAGCTGGAGATGAAATAGTAGGAGTGGTCGTAGCCGGGCTGCACACGGATTGTCGCCGGCTGACCGGCCTTGGCGCAAACGTCGACCAGCAGGTCCGTCTTGAGCTGCTCGGCAAGGAACCCGTCAGCCTCGCCTTGATCGACCAGTAGGTCCGGCGCGCGCGCGCCATCAGTGATGAGCGCACAAGCATCATATTCCCGCCAGCCTGACCGGTCGGTTCCAAGGTACCCTGTCAGCGCCTTCTCACCCCACGGACAGGCCAACGGGCTGACAATCGGGGCAAAGGCGCTGACCGAGCGGAAGCGGCCGGGATTGCGCAGGGCAATGGTCAGAGCGCCGTGCCCGCCCATCGAGTGGCCGGTAATGCCCTGGCGCGCCATGTCGACCGGAAACTCAGCCCCGACCAGCGCCGGCAATTCGCGCTCGATATAGGAGCGCATGCGGAAGTTGCCCGCCCAGGGCTCCTGCGTGGCATCGACATAGAAGCCGGCACCCTTGCCGAAGTCGTAGCCCTCGTCATCGGGCACCTTGTCGCCCCGCGGACTGGTGTCGGGCGCGACAAAAATGATCCCGGCCTTCGCGCAGGCGGCGCGGTATTCGCCCTTTTCGGTCACATTGGCATGGGTGCAGGTCAACCCCGAGAGATACCACAGCACCGGCAGCCGCGCCCCCGGCGCATGGTCGGGCACGAAGACCGAGAAGGTCATCGGCGTGCCCGTCTCGGCCGACTGGTGCGTGTAGACTCCTTGCGTGCCGCCGTGGCTGCGATTGCTGGAGACCTGTTCCACCGCGATCAGAACACCACCACGCTGCGGATCGACTTGCCCGCGTGCATCAGGTCGAAAGCGGTGTTGATCTCCTCGAGCCCCATGACATGGGTGATCATCGGGTCGATCGCGATCTTGCCGGTCATGTACATGTCCACGATCTTGGGCACGTCGGTGCGGCCCTTGGCTCCGCCGAAGGCCGTGCCGCGCCAGTTGCGGCCCGTCACCAGCTGAAACGGGCGGGTGCTGATTTCCTTGCCGGCCTCGGCCACGCCGATGATGACCGAGGTGCCCCAGCCGCGATGGCAGGCTTCGAGCGCGGTGCGCATGACATCGGTGTTGCCGGTGGCGTCGAAGGTATAGTCGGCGCCGCCGTCGGTCATCAGCACGATTTTCGCCACGATGTCCTCGCGGCTCATGGCGCGCGAATTGAGGAAGTCGGTCATGCCGAACTTGCGGCCCCACTCTTCCCGATCCGGGTTGATGTCGACACCGATGATCTTGCCTGCTCCGGCCAGCCGCGCGCCCTGGATGACGTTGAGGCCGATCCCGCCAAGTCCGAAGACCACGACATTGTCGCCCACCTGGACCTTGGCCGTGTTGATCACCGCGCCCACGCCCGTGGTCACGCCGCAGCCGATGTAACACGAGGTCTGAAACGGGGCGTCCTCGCGGATCTTCGCCACCGCGATCTCGGGCAGGACGGTGAAATTGCTGAAGGTCGAGCAGCCCATGTAGTGGAAGATGGTCTGCCCCTTGTAGGAGAACCGGCTGGTCCCGTCGGGCATTACCCCCTGCCCCTGGGTGGCGCGGATCGCGGTGCACAGGTTGGTCTTGCCGGACAGGCAGGACTTACACTGGCGGCACTCGGGCGTGTAGAGCGGGATCACGTGATCGCCGGGCTGGACCGAAGTCATCCCCGGCCCGACCTCGCGCACTACCCCTGCGCCTTCATGACCAAGGATGCTCGGGAAGATCCCCTCGGAGTCGAACCCGTCGAGCGTATAGGCATCGGTGTGGCACACACCGGTCGCCATGATCTCGATCAGCACCTCGCCCGCCTTGGGCCCTTCGAGATCAACCTCGACGATCTCCAGCGGCTGCTTGGGAGCAAAAGCGACGGCGGCACGGGTCTTCATTTGACGGGACTCCTCCGGGAATTCTCGCAGCCGCCCTAGACCAATCCGACCGGGCGTGAAAACTGCGCGGCTTGGGATACATCATCCCGCATTTGCTACAATCCATGAGCAAGTGGGAGGGTATCGACGAGTTTCCGGCAGTCGCCACGCACCGCGGAAGCTGTCAGATTAATGCAAACCGCTCTCCGGGGGTAATATTCTCCACCAAATGCCGTTCTCTCAGGGCGCAAGCGCTCTCCCGCAGAGCTTGTCAGTCACAATCTTTTCGGCGCGCCCGTGCCGCGTCAGGGCTGTCGTCAGAAAGACCATAGCCGCGGCTTTGCTGCGGGTGACATACATGAGAATTGCGAGCGCAATTGACCCACGAGCCGCACTGCAGCAAACTTGGGTTCGATGGAAACGACCGGCGATTCTGAATATCATACCCAGCTCGCACAGGCCGCGCGCCGGCGGGCCGACATCAGCGCAGATCCTGACGTCGCCCGTCGACTTCGCGAGATGGCGGTGAAGCATGAGCGTCGAGCTCGGCAGTTGAGGCGCCTCTCCGGGCCTCGAAACTGATCCCCGGGAAAGCCGCCCACAAGGTGACGCTTACGCGGCCAAGTCGGTTACAGAAGTCGCCCTTTCCTGCCAGGCATTGTGCTGCTTGTACGGCAAGGTCCGGGACTTTTCTGCCGGTCGCGGCCCTAAACGTAACGTCCCGTTTCACCGAAACCGATCATTCGTGGAGCCTTGTAAGTGCTCGCCACAATGCCCAGTCCGTCGGACACTCCGGAACGGCGGGTTACGGCCGCACAATGGGAGGGCCGACATTCGGACGCGTCGGAGTCGATTTCCGAGTCCGACAACTTAGCGGACATTGAGTCCAAGCCCGGCAAGAAGCTGTCCGGCCTGCTCACGCGATACCGTTGCCCCTCGAAACAAGCTGGCGTCGACCAGCCGTAGACCACCCAAGTCGGCACCACGCAGGTCCGAGCCGTCGAAGCGCGATCCGATCAGCGACGCCTCTCGCAGGCTGCAATCGTCAAAGGTAGTCATGCGAAAATCGCACTTCCGAAGATCGGCTTGTGAGAAGTCTACCCGCTTTAAGGTCATCTTGCGAAAGCTGAGGTTGGGCAGCTTGGCGTTGATGAGCAGGGTTTCCTCGAAATGGAGGTCCATGCCCCGAATGTCCGACAAATTTGCGCCAGTCAGCTTGCTGCTCTCGATCCTTACCGAGGTCAGGCTTGCCCCTCGAAAGAGTGCATTGTTGAAGTCGCTTGAAGCGAACCGGGCATCTGTGAGGTCGCTACCGCTGAAATTGGCAAACGAGCCACGGCATGATTGCCACAAAGTGCGTTCGAGCGTCGCGCCGCTGAGGTCGGTATGGTGCAGGATGCACGCCTCGAAGGTCCAACCAGCGAGGTCCAGGCCCACGAGACTGGCGCCACTGAGATCGCAGCCAACAAGGTGGCGCGGCGTTTCGCCGACAAGGGACTCGATGTCGGGACGCGTCAACGTCTGGTCTCGGGTCGAAGCGGCATTCAGAGCACTGTTCATGCGCAACCGATAGCCGATCGCTGCTGGTCCGCACACCGGCTAACGTCCGCTTTTTTCAACCTTGGGGCTACTGCAGCCATTCCGGACACGCCAACAAAGCTGCCATTCTGGCCTGTCCCGATATCTGCGGCAGCTTTCCTGGGAGCCGTCAATCGTCAGGGCCGGGACCGACACCGGGCCCGGGCTCGCCGCCGTCCATCACGATCGTCTGTCCCGTAATGGCCTTGCCGCCCTCGCTGGCGAGGAAGACCATGCCGGCGGCAATCTCGCGCGGTTCTTGGATGCGCCGCAACGGGACCCGGCGCCGCATGGCACTGACGGCCTCCGGCGAACTCTCCTCCAATTCCCGCAGCCCTTCGGTCAGGGTCAGGCCGGGGGCGATTGCATTAACGCGCACATTGTAAGGGGCAAGCTCGCCGGCCAGGCTGCGGATGAAGAAATTGAGAGCGGCCTTTGACGTGCCATAGGGCACGGTAGTGTAGATGGGGCGTGTCCCGCTGGTCGAACTGGTTGCCAGGATTACCCCATCACGCCGCGCCTTCATCGCCACGGCGGCGTGGTTCATCAGCGCAGCATTATTTGCGACATTCCATTCGAACAGACGGCCATATTCCTCGGGTAGGGTTGTTCCCGCGGGCTGGTAGGATTCAGGAACCGCGGCTGCATTGCAGACGAGGATGTCAACCCTGCCGAGCCGTGCGACTGCTCCGTCGAAGGCCGAGATCATCCCGTTAAGGTCGCTGATATCGGCCGCCAACCCGATCGCGGCATCGCGGCGAACTCTCTCGTTGATGCTGTTCGCAACTCTCTCGGCGTCCTCAAGACGGCGCCCAGTCAACGCCAACTGGGCACCACGATCGGCGAAGGCATCAACGATGGCCCGGCCGATCCCCTTGGTGCCGCCGGTAACGAAAGCCGTCTTGCCGGTCATGTCGAACAAATCAGGCATCGCCCTTCTCCATTTCCTCACCCGAGCTCGGGTCGGCACTCCCCGTTTTCACCACCCTATGTATCCGCTCGTCATGTTGTCAAATCAGCGCTTTGCCCGGCAGAGTCATCGGTTGCGCCCGGCGCCACTTTTTCAAACGACAATGGTGCCGGAGATCACAATGCGCTAGAAATAGTGGGACGGATTCTGAGATGAATAATCAAAACATCGGACTGGAGAAGGACGTGGAAGAGCTTAGATTCGATGGAATGGTGGCCATTGTCACCGGTGCCGGCGGCCAGGAACCAAGCCTCGGCCGTGCTCACGCCCTGTTCCTGGCACGCCGGGGTGCGAAGGTCGTCGTGAACGATATTGGGACCGGCCCTGACGGCCGTGGCGAAGTGCCCGCGAGTGCCGCGGCCGTAGTCGAGGAGATCCGGGCTGCCGGTGGAGTGGCTGTGGCTGACAGCCACAGCGTCGCCACACGGGAATCGGCTGAGGCCATTGTTCAGACGGCTCTGGACTCCTTCGGAGGTGTGCATATCCTCATAAATAACGCGGGCATGGCGCTGCTGGCACCATTCGATGAACTCAGCGATGGCGACATTTGCCGCATGATGGACGTTCACATGATGGGGCCGATCTGGATGTGTCGCGCGGCATGGCCCCACATGAAGAAGCAGCGTTAAGGTCGAATCGTTAACGTCGGCTCAAGCGCAATGTTCGGCACATTCGGATCGTCGGTCTATGCCGCTGCTAAGGGCGGAACCTATTCCTTGTCGCGCGTGCTGGCTGTTGAAGGCGAAGAATATGGAATCAAGGTAAACACCGTTCTGCCGATGGCCGGAACCGTCGCGATCACGCATCTCCAGTCGGACTCAGAATTCACCCGTGCCCAGATGCGCAAGCCACCCGAGCTCGTCTCCCCAGTCGTTGGCTTTCTCTCGCACCACACATGCCCTTGTTCTGGCAAGGCCATCGAAGTCGGAGGAGGGAAAGCGTGCGACGTGGTGCTGGGAACTACAGTCGGCTACGAGTCAAAAGAATTCACGATGGAAAATGTAGCCGGAAATTGGGATTTGCTTGTCGATCGCTCTGGTCTGCAGATTGCCCCCGACACCTACGGGGACGTGCGAATGTCATTGAAGCCGTATACGCCTGCCTGAATGAGATGAGGGCGGTGCTTGTCAGACCGGTGTGGTTACAGTCCTTGACCCACGCCGCGATCTGATCTCCCCTTGAACTCAGGACGATGGTCGATCTGACCCTGCCCTATCCGGACAATGCCGCCATTGCCCGAGCAAACCGGTAGCGAACGGCCACCGTCAGCCCGGACGCGATCAGCGATGCAGCAACCGCGACGGTCATCAGCGAATAGTGGATCATGCCCTCGTCGTAGAACACGCGATCGTTCAGCAAAGCCGGCAGCGTGGGGCCCAGCCCGACACTTACAAGATTAGCGATGGTTATGCAGTAAGCGACGCTCCGGCCCCGCAGATCGGCCGGCACGATGTCGTAGATGATCGGATAGGCTGCCCCAGCCGTTGCCGCGCCAACGAAACTGATCAGCCAGATGCCAAACATGTAAGCGAAGAGCGTGCCCGGCCAGACCAGGAAGATGCCGCCGACGGCAAACAGCGGGATGCCGTAGAGCCACATGTTAAGCCGGCCGTAACGCGGCTCGACACGAGCGAGGACATCGCCGATGACCCCTCCCACCAGCGATCCCACCCCGTACGACGCCAGATGCACCGCCCCCGTCAAGATGCCGGCATCGCTCATCTTGAGGTGGTGGACGCGAACCAGCCCCACCAGCACCCACAGCGACGTCACCGAGCTCGCCGTAAAGACCAGCGACACTATCGCGAAGACCGCGATGAACAGAAATGGCGACCTCCTGGCGTAGCTGAAAAACTCGCTGCGGCCGTGCGTGACTGCAACATGCCGGATCCGTCTCGCCGGCTCCCTGAAGGCGAGGAGCAGAACCACGAGAATCGCGCCGCTGGAGCCAAACACAAGGAAGACAAAACGCCACACCTCAATGTCACCCAACAGCGGTATGATCACGTGATCGCGCCCGGAAAAGGCCTTCAGCAACAGCCCGCCAAGTGCATTGGACAGCACGCCGCCAACTGCCGTGCCGGCAACGATCAGGCTCATTGCCCGGCCGCGACGCACCGGTGTGAAACAGTCAGCCACTATCGAATAGGCGGCCGGAATGAGGCATGCCTCACCCAGTCCGACCCCGGCCCGCGCCATCAGTAATTGCGGATAGCTGTGCGCCAGCCCGCAGGCCATCGTCGCGCAGCTCCAGAACGACACGCCGAAGATGATCAGGTTCCTCCGGTTGAAGCGGTCCACCAGATGCCCGACCGGGATGGAGCCCAGGGCGAAGAAGGCCGAATACGCCAGCCCCTGCACGAAGCTGACCTGGGTATCGGTCAAGCCAAACTCGGCCTTGAGGTCGGGCACCAGCAGCGCGATGATGCCCCGATCCATGTAGGACACGACCGTCGCCAGGAACAGCGTCAGCAGGATCTGCCAGGCAAGGCCCGGGCGCGGATAGGCAACTCCATCAGCTCCCGGCTGCGGCACACCTGCATGCATCTCGACTTGGTCCCCTTTCAGCTTCGGCTAGCCGCCCCGAATTTTGAACGAGGCTTGCCGGACATTCCAAGCATCGAACGTGTCAACACTTGCCAGAGCGATAGGCCCTTACCATCAACCCTGACACCCAAAAACTGGTGCTGGTTTGGGGCGGCGGGACACGCCACCTCCCTACCCTGCTCCAATGCCTGCCGTCACGGGGAGAGTTTCCTTTGTAGTAATGACCCTTGGCCCCCGCCCGAATTGCGATTCCGCTCGCCTGCAGAGTGGCGATCGCCGTCTGCCGGTGGGCTGCGTGACGATGCTGTCGTCTGTATGCCCGCAGACGTACCGCAGATCCCCTCTAGCGGCGTGCCTACGGCCGATAACCCGACAACACCGCGCGAGATCGTTGTTACCTGCGCCGTCAGAGCAGGTCGCCAAATCGTGCCCGATAGGCGGGCAGCCGATTGGGAATGTCCATTGCGGGGATTCCGAACTCTTCCGGATCATAGCGATGCCGCCCACCGGCGCTGGGGCGGTCGGTGTTGACCAGTTCAGCCAAGCGCTGCTCATAGGCCGGCGTGAAATCCATCCCGAAGTGTTCGTAAATGCGTTTCACCGTGCCAATCGGATCCGATAGGGTATCCCGATACGGAACATCGAAGATCCGGCGGTCGATGTCCGGGATGTCGCGGCTCAGTGCCGCGCGCTCCAAAGCCTCGCCATATTGCATCATCACTTCGCCGCCGATGACCTTCGGGTCCGTCAGTTCGGGCACATCGGGGAAACTCGCCTGCCGCAGCGCGCGGACCAGGCTCGCCAGCGAGGCGACGATCGACTGCGGTTCCCGATGGGTCTGGATGATCATCGCGTCGGGATAGGCCGCCAGCAAGTCATCAAGCATCAGCAAATGAGGAGGGGACTTGAGCAGCCAACGCCCCCTTGGCCCTTTCCACTGTAACTGCTGGAGCACCCTGCGGTGTGTGTTGAACACGCCGGAATGCCGCTCATGAACCAGCCAGTCGAGGTAGTCGGGAATGCCGAATGACGACCAGAAGTTCGAGCTCACGAAATGCAGCGTGGTGAAGCAGTTGCACTCTTGCGGGGCACGAGCGTCCCAATGATGCATGGTGGCGAGCCCGGGTACCTGAGAGAGCAGATGGTCGTAGCTTGCCTGAAGATCGGCGATGCGCGGGTCCGTATCGAATGTCCTGATGTCGGGAGCAGGCCACGGAGAGATGACCTCCCAGTCCAGCGGCGCCCGGGCCGCGGCATCGAGCGACAGGAGCTCATAGAGCCAGGTCGTGCCGCTGCGGGGCGCGCCGGTCACGATCAGCGGACGCTCGATCTTGCCATCAAGAATCTCGGGTTGGCGACGCGCGTCGTCCTGCAGATGAAGGCGGGTGGCGAGCAGGCCCACGGCCTGATCGGCGACCGGCTTGCGCAGCACATCCGCCACCGGCATCGCCTCGACCGCCTCGATCAGCTTGCGCAAGCCGGCCCGGAAGCTCTCGTCTGTACCCCAGTCGTCCAGTCCTGTGAGACTTTTCGCCGTTTCGTAGAGTTGCTGTTCGTTCAGCTCGCCCGTCATCATACCCTCGCACCAACGTTCTGCTTGTCTTCCGGCAAACCATTTCCGGCCTAGCGAGGCGAAACTGCGCCGCAGTTATTCGGTTCGCCACTGATCGAGCGGTAGTGATCTTTCGATCATGCCGTAAGTTTCCTCGCCGTCCCAGCGATAGCGCACGCCGCCGCGATGAAATGGCAAAGGCAAGGGTTCATCGAGACTCCAGTCGCCCAACAGCGGTGTATTGGATGGGAAGAAGGCCGAGTCATGCGTGAGGCCACCGATCCTGACGATCTCGCCGTCCTCCAGTTCGAGCACAAGGTCGCATTCGCCGCCATGCGGTTCGAAGTGGGTCAGCCAGGGCGCCTGCACCACCTTGCCGTACCGTTTGGTACTGCCGTTGAATATGAAGGCCTCGCTGAACGCCGGCGCAGCAGCGGTATCCGGTGAGGGGAAAGCGAGGGCGCCGAAGGCCTTGCCGCTCGGAAACAGGGCCGACATCCAGCAGTGCCCCTTGAAATCGGCGAGCGACCGGATGCCCGTGCGGCGAACCCTGAGCCCCGTGCCCTCGAAACGCTGCTCCGGCTCACCTTCGATCAACAAGGTGCCGGTACAGGTGAACAACTGCTCATAGCGTGTGCCGCCAACGCCGCCGACCGCCAAGGCTGCCGAGTCGCCTTGGGAGCGCCCTGCCTGCTCGCCCGGATTCCAAGGCGGGGCGGCCATATGCGCATCGACAGCAATGACCACGCGGCGCCGCTCTTCCTTCGCGATGCCGCGCATCTGATCAGTCACCGTGCGATCGTACATGGCGCCGTCGAAGGTCATTATCCAATGACGAAGCGGTTCCTTGACCTCGAAGCGCAGCGGCCCGCCACCTAGTGAGAGCGCCCGATCGCCGCTGCGCTTGACCGGTTGAGCCGGGAAGCCCCCCGAGCCGATCAGAACCCGTCCGTCAGGGAATGAGAGGTTTGCCTCGATGCCACGATTTTCCCAGTCGATCGCGAGCGATTCAACGGTCATGCGCGGAAATCCGAAGCGACCGTCATTGTCCGAAATCCACATCGACGTGCTTTCGCGCATTTCGCGGTTCTCGGGTGGTCCAGGCAGCGGAAAGTCCGCTTGTTCGGGATATCCGCCGGTGATGTCGAACGCCATGGCTACTCCAGTCCCTGTCACGTCAATGGGTGAAGAACCCGCCCATATTGTCAAACGGTTGATGCTGAATCATGCGAACAACCGGAACCCGCCGTCGACGCCGACCATCTCTCGGCGACGCTGCGGCCGATGCCAGACGCCGCGCCGGTTACAATCGCCATACGGCCGGAAAGACGACCCGTTACAGGTGCTGCCATTGCCGTTTCACTCCCCGACAAGTTCGCGAATCCGGGCAAATTCGGTTGGCTGCCCCTCCACTTCGTAGAAGCCCGACAGATTGCCGGTCCCATCGCCCTCGCCCATGACGGCGGACCAGTTGTCCCGCAGGTCCTCGATCGAGAGATCCGGGTTGAAGTAGCCTGGCGGGGAGGCAAACACGATGCGGGTAACCCGGCCGCCGGCGGCCGAGATGAACTGGCCGGTGACGGGGCAGGACTCGTGGGCGAGAAGCGCCACCACCGGCGCGACCCGTTCCGGCGGCAGCTTGGCCTTCATCCACTGGCCGAGCGGGGTGTGGCCGATTTCGCGTTCCACCAGCGGCGTGACCGACCAGGGCAGGATCATATTCACCTTGATGCCGGACTTGGCGCCGGCGCCGGCCAGCTGGCGGGTCGCCGCGAACAGCGAGGCTTTGGCCAGACTGTAGGATCCGTCCCAGCCGGCCGGACTTTCCCAGCCGAGTGCGACAGAGGAACCCGTGGTGACGATCCGCCCGGCGCCCGATCTGGCCAGGTGGGGGAAGGCCGCGCGGGACATCCGCAGATGACCATACAGGTGATTTTCAATCAGCCGGTCGGTCTCGGCCGAGGGCGCGTCGAAGATCCCCGGGGCCATCGCCCCGATGCCGGCGTTGTTGACCAATATGTCGAGGCCGCCATAGGTTTCCACGGCTTGGGCGATCATGCGGCGGGCAGCAGCATCGTCCGACACGCTGCCGTTCACCCCGATGGCGTCACCACCCATGGACCGGATTTCGGCGGCGACATCGGCTTCGGGGCCGACACCGGATTCCCGGAAGTTGCCGTTGACCACGACCTTGGCCCCGCGCTGGGCCAGGAGCATGCTGTACGCCCGCCCCAAGCCGACGCCACCGCCTGTGACCAACGCCACCCTGCCCTCAAAACGGAGTTCCTCCGACATGCTACCTCTCCATTCAATAACCTGCAGGGCTTCAAACTTGAGCAGCCCCGCCGGCGCTGTTGGTCTAACCTTCCCTTGAAAATACTTTGAGGGACACGATATTAGAGAGATCGGCGGACTATCCCACGTAGGCACCGCCGGCTGAGAGACCTCGCGCTCCCGCTTACACCGGGAGTTTATCATGGATCTCAACCTTCAGTACTTCAAGCAGCAGCTGTCGTTGCTGCAGGCAGCAGAAACGCCGAGCCGCCTCAGGCGCACGCTGCATCTCGCCGCTGCCGGCTCGGCAGCTAATCGGATTCGAAATTTCCAACTTGCCGCGGGAGCGCCGGCCGCCACGGGATGGATGGCCAGCATGGAAAACCGCGACCATTTCGCCATCAGCCCGTGGAGTTGTTCGTGATGATCACGCCCGAAGGAGCCGCTCCCCGCGCCAATCGCAATGCCCGCAACTGGTCCCGTCGAAGCTCGCCGTTTCCGGCTGAAACCATGAAGAGCCAGGGGCTGCTAATCAGGCTGGTCTACGCGCAATTCGGCGACCGGGACAAATCCATTCTGTTTCTGAATTCTCATCACGCCGGCCTCGGCGCAAAGCCGCTCAACCTGGCTGCGGAAAGTGCGGCAGGGTACGAGGCGGTGCGGAGCGAGGTCCGGCGCATGGGTGCTCTGGCAGAAAACACGGCCCCATGAGCCGGGCGATAAACCTGGCTCTCCCCTTGGCGGAAGTTCGCAACCTGTGCGCACGATGGGGCATTTCGGTCAGCGCCATCGAGCCACTCCCCCAGGGCGGGACCCACGTGGTATGCACGAGTGGCGAGGGTGCGGATGAAATCCGCTTGACGCTTGGCAACCATGTCATCACCCGGCGCGTCAGCCGGTTCCCGTTCTACCGTGGCTGAAACCGACCGGGCCGGCAGGGCCGAACGGGACCGCGTCGAGGACACCGCCCGGTCAACCATCGATCGCCCCCGCCAGCATGGCGCCGACGATGCCGCCTTGCTGCGGCACCTGCGGCAAGTCCGTCGCCAGCATCGGGACCGCGTGGGATCGGAGCCCCAAGCCGTGCTGACTCCAGGTCAGCGTATCGCCGACTTTGTTGCGGCAACAATGGGCTCGTGGCGCTTCATCATTATCCAGACGACGATCCTCATCTTCTGGATCGCTCTGAATGTGACCGCTTATGTCGAGCGCTGGGATCCCTATCCGTTCATCCTGCTGAACCTGGCTCTGTCGTTCCAGGCAGCCTATGCGGCGCCGTTCATCATGATGAGCCAGAACCGGCAGCAGGACGTGGACCGCGTCGAGGCCGCGGCGGACTATCAGATCAACATCAAGGCCGAGCTGGAGATCGAGCTGCTTCACCAGAAGCTCGATGAACTGCGGGAACGGGAAGTGCTCGCTCTCACTGAAGCCGTGAAGGCCCTGTCCGATTTGCTACACGCCCGAGATGAAGATCCAGCCCGCAAAGTGTGAACGACTGCTCTACTTATTTGCATCCGTGATCCGCACAATTTCCTTAGGTTGATAGCAACTTAAATGGTAGGCGAAGGTCGCGACCGGGTGCATGCCACGCACCCGGGCCCGCGAGTACCGGGGAACGGCTTTCGCACTGCGAGCCTCCGGCCTCCTAAGGCACCAGCCATGACGCCTCGCGCTCCACTCCCGCCCTCTGCAGCGAGCAGCCTGGGCATCGCCCTTGTCCTGTCTTCGCCCACCCCGCTTCTATTACTGGACAGGGACTTGCAGGTTCATGCTGCGAGCAGCTCATTCTGCCGTGCATTTTCACTCGCACTGGCCGCAACCGTCGGCAGCTCGCTGTTCGATCTTGGTGGCGGCGAATGGAATGTGCCGGAGCTGCGTTCGTTGCTTGAATCCACCGCCGCGGAAGGGACCCGGGTAGATGCCTACGAGATGGACCTCGTACGTCCCGGACAAGGTATTCGGAACCTTGTCCTGAGCGCCCATGTGCTGGATCTGCCTGCCAGCGAACGCCGCTGTGTGGTCCTGGCGATATTCGATGCAACCGAGGCCCGGGCGGCAGAGCGGCTGAAGAACGAACTGATCCGCGACAAGGAATTGTTGCTTCAGGAGCAGCAGCACAGGGTGGCGAACAGCCTGCAGATCATCGCCAGCATCCTCATGCAAAGCGCGCGCTCGGTCCAATCGGAAGAATCGCGCTCTCACCTGCGCAATGCGCACGACCGGGTGATGTCCATCGCCACGCTTCAACGCCAACTGGCGCTGAGTACGTCCAGCGAGGTCGCGATCGGGCCCTACTTTACCGACCTGTGCCACAGCATCGCAGCCTCAATGATCGGCGATCCGGAAGTGATCCGCCTCAAGGTTCACGTCGACGCCACGGTGACCAGCGCCGATGTTTCCGTCAGCCTCGGACTCATTGTCACGGAACTGGTCATCAACTGCCTGAAACATGCCTTTCCCGAGAACCGGGCCGGCGGCGCCATCGCCGTGGAGTTTCGCTCCGCGGCGGCCGGCTGGACGCTGACGGTAAGCGACAACGGCGTCGGGATTTCAGGCGGGCCAGCCCCCGTCAAAGCGGGACTAGGCACGGGCATCGTCAGTGCCCTGGCGGGTAAGCTGCAGGCCCAGGTGCATATGTCCGACAATCGGCCCGGGACCACGGTGACCGTGATCAACGCGGGTGGCCGGGACACCTCGGGAGCGTTCGGCACGGAACAAGCCGCTTGCTGAGGGATACCCATAACCCGTGCCCGGAAAATTGGGCCGGTCCGCGGTGCACGATTTTCCGGGCCAGACCAGATATCGAGAAAGCCCATGCCCCTGGCCTGTATGGCCCCTGCGCCACACCCCCTCATTCTCTATGTCGAGGATGAAATTCTCATCCAAGCCATGGTACTGGCGGCTTTTGAAAACACCCGATTTGCGATGGTGACGGCGATTAGCGCCGCCCAAGCGCTGGAAATGCTGGCCGACCCGGCGTCGAACATCGACGGGCTGATCACCGACATCAACCTCAACTCTCGGCTGAACGGCTGGGATGTGGCGCGCGCGGGACGGGCGAACAACAGCACCCTGCCGGTGATCTACGTGAGCGGCGCGAGCGGTCACGAATGGACCGTGCAAGGTGTGTCGGGGAGTGAAATGGTTATCAAGCCATTTGCCGCATCCTTCCTCGTGGAAGCGATGGATCGTTGTTTTCGAACGGATGAAGATTGTAATTCTGAAATATTGTGATACGTTTTTTCATTAGATTAAAAGTCCATGGCGGACTGATATTTTTATATTAAAAAATAATTTATTGAACAAAATGTAATTATGGAACTATTTTGTATAAGAATCGTTATCGCTTCATGAAACCAGCATCCGCGGTTTCTGGAGCATTTTCCCCATGCATAGACATATTCTCGCGGCCAGCGTTGCCGTGGCCGCACTCGTTCCCGCCGTCGCCCTTGCCCAGGACAGTTGCGAGCGCCAGCGCTCCACCCAGGTCGTCGGCACTGTTGCCGGCGCGGGGGCCGGTGCGGTCCTCGGCAATGTTGTCGCCGGCCGGGGCGACAAGCTCCTCGGCACGGTGATCGGAGCCGGTCTCGGCGGTGTGATCGGCAATCAGGTGGCCAGGCCAGACCAGGACTGCCGCCACGCGCTGGGCTTCTACGACCAGCAGAACCGCTGGCATTCGACCGCTGTCGCAGCTGCCGATGCCCGCGGATATTACGACCGCGACGGGCGCTGGATCGACGGCGCGCCCGACGGCTATTATGACGAGGGCAACCGCTGGGTCACCCGCAGTGGGTCGGGCGGCGCATACGTGCGCGGCAGTTGGGTGCCGGCCTCGGCCAATGGCTATTACGACCGTGACGGCCAGTGGGTCGCCGGATCGGCCGACGGACACCGTGACGATGGCGGCCGCTGGATCGCGGCTGTCAGCCGCAGCGGTCCCGACGGCCGCGGCATGTCCTACGGGTCCTACGATCAGGACGGGCGCTGGCACGCGAACGCCGATGAAACTCGTCGTTCGACCGGCTACTACGACCGCAACAACACCTGGGTGATCGGCGCTCCGAACGGTCAGTATGACGCTCGCGGCAACTGGATCCCCGGCCGCGACGATGGAACGCCGAGCGGCAGTTACGACAGCCAGAACCGCTGGATACCCTCATCCTCGGCCGGCTACTACGACAACAACGGCCAATGGATCGCTGGCAGCACGAGCGGCTACTATGACCAGCGGGGGCAATGGGTAGCCGGAGTGACGACGGGCCGCTATGACGAGCGCGGTCGCTGGATCGCCGGTGAAGCAGCGGGTCATCGCGATGACCATGGCACCTGGATCGCCGATCCGCAGCCCGGCTACTACGGAACTGACCGACGTTGGCACGCCGGTCCTGCAATGGGGTATTACGATGCGCGCGGGCGCTGGATCGCCTCGGACCAGGCAAGGTCCTCGGCCCAGCCTGGACCAATGCTCGACCAGATTATGCGGCTCGAAGACTACGCCCGTTCGCCCAACGGCAGGAGCGCGGTCGGTCGCGGCAATGCCAAGGCGGCGCTTCGTGAACTGAACGCCATCCGCAAGAGCGAAAGCCGCTTACGGCGCGACCGCGACGGAAACCTGTCAATTGGCGACGAAGCGATGCTGCAGCTACGGGTTGATCGGGTCCGCAGCCGCCTTGGAATGGGATCATCGCAATGAGCGCGGCGGTGCGGGATCCCGCTGATAGCGGGGGGCTCTCCCGGAATCGGCGGCCGACAACGGGGGCGAACCGCCCCCCGGCCGCTGCGGCCCAGATCGACCGGTGGGAAAACGAAGGAGGGACTGTGGGCGTGTCCAGCCGGGATCAACCGGGGCTCCGTCGCGCCCATTGGGGGCCAGTGTTTGACGGTCCTGGACGGTTTTCTCCGACTGGAACTGCGTCGACCGCGACTGGCTTTATCCTTGCTCAAGGCCACGCACGCACGGGGACTTGGCGGTTAGAAGGGTTTTGATGATGGATACCAACCTCGTGATGATATTTACACTCATAATGGCCGCTGGCGGCTTTGGACTCATCGCCATTCGCAGCCGCAAGTCAGTTAAAGCGGCAGCACGTCGGCCGTAAAATCGTCGGCCTGAACTGCTGACGCGGACCGAATCTCGGACTGCCCCTGCCCGGACAAATGGCCGATAAGGCTCATCTCCATCTCTCGCGTCACTCGTTTGAGAAGTCGTAAGTAAACGTTGCGCGCAAATGGCGGCCTCGGTCACAGCTGCGGCGCCCTGCGCCGCGCGCGCCGCTTGAAGAGATCGGCTGACCGAGCTGACCTTGGTGGGTCCACGCCCCTCATACTCGCATCGCAACGGGCACCAGATCCGTGAATGGCACGACCAATTCTGACTTTTTTAGATTGCGCAACTACACAAGTAAGTGTTTGATGTTGTTAGCCTACGTCCCGGTTCCACCCGACAAATATTGGAGCAGTGATGCAGCGGACGGAACGTTCAGCAAGTTTTGATCCGAACCGCCCAGGATGGTTCGGCCTCGCCCGGTCGGGCGAACTGCTGCAGGCGCTGCCCGGCGGGCGGGAGGTCATCGGCATGATCATGGGAATGAGCGCGGCACTCAACGTGCTGCTGCTCTCCGGATCGATCTTCATGCTGCTGGTCTACGATCAGGTTCTGCCGAGCCATTCGGTGCCGAGCCTGATCGGGCTGGTCGTCCTTCTCGTCGTCGCCTTCGCGTTCCAGGCAGCGCTCGACCATCT